>Ga0181598_1000118_pt1 | contig 67306 bp, 64 predicted proteins | sample 041ome_4_FD_153295 | JGI IMG/M metagenome (GOLD analysis project Ga0181598, IMG submission 153295) | Coastal salt marsh microbial communities from the Groves Creek Marsh, Skidaway Island, Georgia - 041404US metaG (spades assembly) | ecosystem: Environmental > Aquatic > Marine > Intertidal zone >... | reverse complement strand
TATTGAAAACATTGAAAATATTGAAAACATTGAAAATATTGAAAACATTGAAAACATTGAAAACATTGAAAACATTGAAAACATTGAAAATGAATTTATCCAAATCGTAGATGGTATAACTATTCGTACCACTGAAAAAATTGATGAATCTAAATATGATTTTGTAGAAAAATATCAAATGAAAGAGGATACTCAGAAAACATTTACAGCTCCAAATGGATATAAAGTTGCCAAAGCTATTGCATATGTTGATAAATGGCCTCCAGAAGAAAAATGTTCTATGGATATATCAGTACCAATATCTATGTACTCTCTAGGCTTATCAGAATTTACAATAAATGCTGATCCAACACTTGTTGGAGACCCCTGTCCTGGTCCAAAAACTTGGTACTTTACGTTTGGTTATGTAAAAGAAGATGTTGAAATAAATGTCCTTGAACAAATTAACGTGAAAGAACCAAAACTCTATGAAATAAGACAGTTCTTACAAGACAGGATGGATAGTAGAGATGTAGAAGTTATTGATTCCTCAACGTCTCTTCCAGAGATTTGTAACGATCAAGATACTTTCAGTTATGATTTCAACAACAACCTAATAGAAAGTAGCGGTTTACATGAAGCTGCACTCTGGAATAAAAATCTAGATAATCCAGAGGAACCAACAGCTTTAAGTTCATCAGATTTAAAATTCGAAGATGGAAATTTAGATCTTGAAAATAGATTGAGTTATCTTACTCTTCCGGAGTATCTTACTTCTTGCCTTGCAAGACAGGATAATATTGAAATTTCATTAAGAATTAAAATACCAGCGTATGAAGATGCAATCAGACCACTTATAACAAACACATTATTTGAAGCTTGTGGTCAAATAGAATTAGGAGTTTGTTTATTTTTAACTCCTCCAGATGAGGTAGACAATCCTGATTATTATTTACTAGGTTTCTATTCAGGACAAAATGAGAATTTCATAGCTGGATTTAAGTTTTTCGCTACACAAACTCCAATTTATGCAGGAAAGTGGTACGATATTAAACTCAAACTTGAGTTAAACGCTGTGACTCCTGCTGTAAGTATTGTTGTAGATGACGTAGTTAATAAATTTACGAGTTTTCCAGAGTGGGATGGAGATCCAAAAATAGCTCATGAATATTTATTTAGTAATGAATCTCGATATAGTTTATTTGGAATTAGAAATGAATTTAACGAGTGGGAAACAGATACGAATGTTCCTCTACTTGTAGATAAAGTCACTATCCAAAATTTTTCTAAAATACAAGAATCTGAGGAAATAAATAGTTTATTAACTCAGTTAATTACAAATATTGAAAACAATTCTACTCAAAATAATAAATCCCATTACCAAAGAATCACCTCTCTTTTTGTTGGTGATTGGGATCCAGTATCTAGTAACGTACTTGATTATCTAAGCGCCGTAGAAAAATATGAAGGGTCAATATACCCACCAACAGTAAAAACAAATATTAAAACTTTGTCCTACACTAAACAACTTGCTCATTTTTTTAAAGAGTGGATATTTGACAATCTGTTTATTGAAGATCAAATCAAAAAAGTAGAAAATCTTTCATTTAAAGAAACAGAAATATTCCCAGGTTCAGTTGCTTCTAATCCACAAACTATAAGCAGAACAATTGAAGTAAATGGAACTTATAATGAAAGTCCAGGTTACCATTTCAATAATGACGAAACAGTTTTAAGACCTACAGGATTATATGCTGAACCGGGAAAAATAGTAACTATAGAGGTACCAAAAGAAGTACTCGATAAAGGATGGCTTGTTCAAGTAGGTATTCACGGAGGAAACTTAGCTTGCTGGTCAGAAACGAGACGTTTTAATAGAATTGCCAACACGTTTGAATTAAACAAAGAGACCGTTTCAATTGCTAATCCTTTTGGTGGAGGTATTTATATTATTGTCCCAGATGGAAGTGATAGTGGGATAATCGAAATATCAATTAAAGATGCTATTAATATGCCCACATTTAGCACTTTGCAATTAAAAGGTATAAATAATGATCTTGATCAATTCAAATCAGACTTAAAAACCTCTCAAGTTCCCTGGTTTGAAATTATAAGCGATAAGTTTAATCTTACCTATCCACTTGAGTATTCAAATTCTTATGAAAATCCACTCGAAATGCTAAGTGTTATGGAGAAATCTCTAGATGCCATAATGTTAATGTCAGGAAGACCACTTGAAAGGGTTCGAGCGGAATGGTTGGTTGTTGATGCGCAAATTATTGCATGCGGTACGGCAATGGCAGCTAGCTATCCTACATTTGGAGATTATGACGGTAGTCCTTCTTTGAAAGATAAAGTTAATGATGGACTCTGGTTCTCACCTTATAAAAATGATTTGGTATATTGGCACGAAATGGGTCATTTACACAATTTACCAACTCTTGGATGTCAAGAACAGGAAAGTAATGTACATCTTTTAAAGGCTGTAATTGATAGCAAAGTTTTTAATTCACCGCCCGATATTGCATTAAAAAATTCTGGTTTTCAGCCATTTACAAGACTTGAGGCAGCATTTGACCTCATGTTTACAATTGATTGGCAGAATGAAGAAAGAGTCTGTGGTGAAAATGATTATATTTATGGTGGAAATCAAATGCGATACCAGACCAAAAGCTGGGCTAGATATTTGGAGATAGTTGATTTATATGGCTGGGAGACAGTAGGTAAAATACACAATGTATTTTATAATAAAAATATAAGGATTGGGTACATCAAAGATTATGAAATTTCTGATGATGAGTTTGTTTACAGAGCTTCCCACGAAGTTGGAATAAATTTAGCACCAATATTTGAATTTTGGGGGCTAGTGCTTGATCACAACATTATTAATGGGTTAAAAGTTCTCCCACCGCCGATAGAATTTATTGAAAGATTAAACTTTTATAAAGATAATATTCCCAATAATGAAAAGGAATATAACGTTATGCTTGATACTTTGAGAAGCGGAGTTGGTGATGATCAGTATGTTCGAATTGACTACTGGAAAAACAATTACTCACAAAGTATTTTAGATAAAATGCATGACAGAATTGATAAAATCATTAAAGATATCAACAATTATTAAAAAATTTACTTCTATTAACGTTTATACTTTTCACTTTTTGCTAAAAAAATTTATAAGTTAATCCTTTTTAAAGACAAGTACTCCATTGTGTCCACCAAATCCAAAAGAATTGGACATTGCTGTTGATAACTCTTTTTTTATGGCATTATTTGGGGTGTATTTTAAATCACATTCTTCATCAGGATTATTCAAATTTATAGTAGGTGGGATAACACCGTTTTTAAGGGTTAAAACTGAGACCATAGCTTCAAACGCACCTCCACCACCAAGTAGATGACCAGTCATAGACTTTGTAGATGAAATGTCTATTTCATAAGCTCGTTCTCCAAATACAGTTTTTATTGCAGCAGTTTCATTTTTGTCATTTGCTGGTGTCGACGTTCCATGGGCATTAATGTAATCAACTTCATCTTTTGTTAAACCTGCATCAGCTATTGCTTTTTGCATAGCAACTACGGCACCTTTTCCACCTTCTGCTGGTGCGGTAATGTGATATGCATCTGTTGTAGATCCATAACCTGTAACATATCCATATATCCTAGCCCCTCTAGATAGCGCAGATTCCTCACTTTCCATAACTAAAACTGTAGAGCCTTCTCCCATTACAAAACCATCACGTTCTTTATCGAATGGTCTGCAAGCTTTTTTAGGGTTCTCATTATTTGTTGAAAGTGCTCTAATTTGTGAAAACGCACCTATCGTCATTGATGTTGTTCCAGATTCGGTACCTCCAGCTATGACCATATCAACAACACCATTTTGAATCATATTTTTAGCTTCACCGACCGCATTTGCAGATGCTGCACACGCTGTTGTAATAGTGAGGGATGGACCCTCAATCCCGAATTTTATCGCAACCTGACCAGTACTTGAATTAGGCATTAATTGTGTGATGGCGAGTGGATTTATTCTTGAAGCTCCTCTCTCATCAAAAGTTCTTACAGCCTGCTCAGTAGTACTTATTCCACCGATACCAGTACCAAGAACAATTCCAACATTTGGTCCTAAACGATTTTTAGTATCTAAACCGGCATCTTTTAATGCCTGCTCTGTTGCATATATTGAAAGGTGTGATGACCTATCTAATTTTCTAGCATGTTGCTTGCCCATATATTCATTAGCATCAAAACCTTTTACTTCTCCGGCAAATTTAACTGGAAGGTCTTCAGTATCAAACGAGGTAATATAATCTATACCTGAATCACCATTGATTAACTTTTCCCATGAATCTGCAACATTATTTCCAAGTGGATTAATTGTCCCAAGACCAGTAACTACGACACGCCTCTTAGACATGATGTGAATTATATTTTTGAATGAAGTAGATTTACAGCCTGGCCCACTGTTGAAACATCAGCAAGTTCTTCATCATCAATTTCAATATCAAACTCATCTTCAAAAGCCATTACCACTTCAACTATTCCTAATGAATCAATTTCTAAATCTTCTTCCAACTTTGCATCCATTGTTACTTTTGATTCATCAATACCAAGATCTTCAACAAAAAGACCTTTTACTTTTTCAAAAACTTCATTAGTTTCCATAATTACTCCCTAATTACGTTGTTAAACCGCCATCAACGGGTATAACTTGTCCTGTTATATATTCTGACTCTTCGCTACATAAAAAAGATACTACATTTGAAATATCTTCTGGTTTACCAATGCGTTTAATTGAGAGTTGCTCTATAATATTTTCCTTATTTTCATCATCTAAGAAAGAGGTCATATCTGTTTCAATATACCCTGGAGCAACTACGTTAGATGTTATATTTCTAGTACCCATTTCTCTACTTATTGATTTTGCTAATCCAATTAACCCTGCTTTTGATGCAGCATAGTTTGATTGACCTTGGTTGCCTGATAGTCCAACTACAGAAGATATAAATACAATTCGTCCCCACTTATTTTTCATCATAAGTTTGATAGCTCTCTGCGATGTATAAAAACTTCCTGTTAGATTAGTTTGAATTACTTCAAGCCATTCAGATTCTTTCATTCTTGGTAAGATATTGTCTTGTGTAACTCCTGCATTATTGATTAAGACATCTACAGAGTTGTATTCTTTTTCTACTATTGAAAAGGCATTATCTACAGATTCAGCATTTGATATATCGATTTGAACTGTACTTGCACTTCCACCTGCAGCAACGATTTCTTTAGCAACATTATTAGCTTTGTCTTCTGAATTTGCATAGCCAACTACAACATGAAAATTTTTTCCAAGCCTTAATGCAATAGCACTTCCTATACCCCTGGAGCCACCTGTTACTAGTGCTGTTTTCATATAAGATCTAATTTTTCAGGTATTTGATACTCAATCGCTCTTCTTATCGTATCAACAGCCTTTCCATCAAAATCAGGTAGCTTTGCATCAGAAGTATTTAAAGGAGTTGTTCTTTCCCCTAAACGCAAAGCGCATGCACCCCATGAAAGGCCTGCACCTACAGCAGTAAAAATTGCAACTTCTCCACCTTTAATTTCACCTTCTTCTAATGCATCGACTAAGGCAGTTGGAATTGAAGCTGCAGAGGTATTGCCATATTTATGAACTTTTTTAATTGTTGTTGCATTTGGAAGGCTTAACATTTTCTCTAACCCCTCTACGATTCTTAAATTAGCTTGGTGGGGAATCAAAAGATCTATATCTTCTTTTGTTAATCCAGATTTAGTAATCACTTCATCAGATGCTGTTGCCATTGCTCTGATTCCACCTTTAAAAATCTCTTGTCCATCAAATGTCCATCTAACTTTTGCCGCTTCGTCTTTATTAAACCTATCCATTGCTGAACCAAAGTTCGGAACTTCTAAAATGTCTAACTTGTCTGAACTTAAACCATTGACAAAAGAAAATATTTCACCATCTTCAGGAGATTTACTTTCTTCAACAACAACTGCTCCAGCCCCATCTCCAAATAGAACTGCAGTATTTCTGTCTGACCAATCAAGTAACCAGGTGATGTGTTCAGAGCCTATAACTAAAGCTCTCTTATAAAGGCCACTTTCTACAAAAGCTTTTCCTTGTTCTAATGCATATACAAAACCTGCGCATGCAGCATTAATGTCATAAACAGAAGCATTAACTGCACCAAGTTTTCTTTGAACATGAGCTGCAGCAGATGGGACAATACTGTCTGGAGTACATGTAGCAAGAATTACTACATCAATGTCTTCTGGTGTTAAACCTGCACAGGCAATCGCATGTTGTCCTGCAACAGCAGCCATATCTGAGTTGTTAACATGGCAAAATCTTCTTTCTTGAATTCCAGTTCTCTGTTGTATCCACTCATCAGAGGTATCAACGAAAACAGCTAAGTCATCATTTGTCATTATGTTGTCTGGCGCACACTTGCCCCAACCAGTTATAGTTGATTTCACAAAATCTCCCTATTTAAATAATATTCAAAGAGTCTAATGAATTTATAATTTCAATACCCTTACTAGATATAGACTTTTTTACCATCCCAGCAGTTACATTTCCAGGTCCGATATGATACCATTTTTCCGGATTCACAATATTTTCAATATTTAGAATTTGGTCGTAAAACAGCACACTATTGTCAATTTGATCAACAAGTCTCTTTTTTATTGTTGCAAGGTCAGCTATGTTTGCATCTACATTCATATAAACATCAAACTTACCTTCTGAAAACTTAACTTTATCAACTATTTTTTGAACTTCTTGTTTTGCAGGAGAAACAAATTTAGAGTGAAAAGCACCAGCAACATCAAGAGGTATCACTCTTTTTGCACCCAAATCAATTGGGTTTGACTTTAAGTAGTCTATGTCATCTTTCAATCCACCAATGACAATTTGAGAACCATCGTTAAAGTTAGATATATTGATTGAAATTCCTTGATTATTGAGTGTTTCAACTGCATCAATAGTTTGTTTAAGGTCTGATGTTAAAACGGCAGCCATCGTTGAATTGGAGTTTTCAACAGCTTTCTGCATAGAATCACCTCTCACAGAAATAATTTTTAATGCATCACGATAGCTAATGAACTCAGCAAGTGCTAACGCAGTATACTCACCTAATGAATGGCCAATACCAACTTTTGGTAGCCCCAGTCTTTTAAAAGCTTCCAATCCATAACAGTAGGAAATAGCAAAGATATAAGGCTGAGCAATATTTGTTTTTGTAATCTCGCTTTGATCACTTTGTAAAATAGTCTCTTTCAAAGACCAGCCTAAAGTTTCTTCAAACTCCTCAATTAAAAGTTCAGGATATAAATCAAGTAACTCCTCACCCATACCGGCTTGTTGAGATCCCTGTCCGGGAAACATTGCTACCCAGTTCATTTTTCTATTTCTGAAATAGTAAATGCTATTGCTTTATCTTCTTCGTGTGATAGAGATACGTGCACGGTATCAATACCCAACTCTTTTGCCAGTTCTTTTGCTTTTCCATACAGATGAACTTCAGGTTTACCTCCACCACTAATTTCAATATCTTTCCAACCTAACTGTCTCCAACCTTTACCTAAAGATTTCATGACTGCTTCTTTTGCAGCAAACCGAGCACCTAGTCTTTTAGCAGGATCATTGAATCGATTTGCATAGATTATTTCATTCTGTGTAAAGCATCTTTTTTCAAATTTTGATTGAGACTTATTTAAAAGTTTTCTTACTCTATTCAAATCGACTTGGTCAACACCTATACCGTAAATCATTAGAACTTAGCTTCAATCTCGATTAACAAGTCACCTTTTTTAACAGGCTGTCCTTTTTCAATATTAAATTTTTTGATTACACCATCAATTGGAGCTGTAATAACATTTTCCATTTTCATTGCTTCAAGAACAAATAAAGAGTCACCTTTTTTTACTTTTTTACCTTGTTTAGTCATAGTATCCATTATTGTTCCTTGCATTTCTGCAAAAATTATTCCTGGATTTTTAATATTGCCCGTAAGATCCATACCTACTTTTTTAGGACGTTGTGGAGCAAGGGTTGGGTTAGTTGTATCTTCCAATGATATTTTTACCTTGCTCGGTCTATCAGAAATAACTTCATCTTCTTCGATTTCACGTATTTCAAAGTTTTCCTCTAAAAACTTAACATGTATCTGACTATTGACGAATTCTTTAGTTTTTAAAATATCTATTAATAAATTTATAGTCGTAGGGATACCTCCGATAATATATTCTTCAAGGCACCTGATCCCTTTAGATCTTGCCTCTTCTCTTGAAACACCCCAAACAATTAATTTTGAAATAAGATTGTCATAATAGTGAGTAATTTGAGTACCTGTTCTTGCCCACCCATCAATACGTACACCATTACCGGTTGGTTCTCTATACTCAGTTATTGTTCCAGGAGTTGGTAGAAAGTTATTATTTGGGTCTTCTGCATTAATTCTAAACTCTATACTGTGTCCTCTAGGATCAAGCTCATAATCTTCAATAGAGTTTCCGAGCGCAATTTTTATTTGTTCTTTTACAAGGTCAAGACCATACCTCATTTCAGTTACCGTATGCTCTACTTGTAATCGAGTATTCATTTCAAGGAAGTAAAAGTTTTCGTCACTATCAGCAAGGAACTCTACAGTTCCAGCATTTACATAATCTGCATTAGATGCGATTTTAAGTGTAAACTCTTTTAATTTTTCTCTTCCATATTCAGATAGCCACTCAGGTGGGCTCTCCTCAATTAACTTTTGATTCCTTCTTTGTAAAGAGCAATCTCTTTCACCTAAATACAAAATATTGCCATATTTGTCAGCAAGAATTTGAGTTTCAACGTGTCTTGCTGGTTTTATAAATTTTTCAACATAGATTTGATCAGAACCAAAGTAAGCTTCACTTTCTCGCTTCACAATATCAAAATTTTCAAGAAGCTCTTTTTCATTGTGAACAATCCTTAATCCTTTTCCTCCACCACCATGGGCAGCTTTTAATGCAACAGGATATCCAAAAATTTCAGCATCCTTTACTGCGTCTCTTTGAAACCTTGAAGGTTTTAGCTGACCCGGCACAGGATTTAGTCCAATTTTTGAGACTAATTTTCTTGATTCAATTTTGTCACCCATAGATTTAATAGTTTCAGGTTTAGGCCCTACCCAAGTAATTCCTTTTTTTTCTATAGCTTTTGCAAAATCAGCATTTTCTGCGAGAAAGCCATATCCTGGGTGGACTAAGTCTGCATTTGTCTCTTCAGCAGCTTTGACTAATTTTTTTAAATTCCTGTAGCTTTCAGCAGGCAGAGACCCTCCAAGATAATAAGATTCATCAGCTCTTTTAGTATGTAAAGCATCTTCATCTGCATCTGAATAAACAGCAATAGTATATAAATCCATTTCTTTGGCAGATCTAATAATTCGAAGAGCTATTTCACCTCTGTTTGCGATTAGGATTCTTTTTTGAGTCATATTTATTTTAATTTAAAAGCCAAGCCCATTGCCAAAATAGACTTAATAGCATCTCCTATCAAAAATGGAATAACCCCAATTGCAAGAGCATTCGATAGTGAAGTGTTTAAAATTATCATCAATCCAGAAACGCCAGCAATATAAATAGTTAATGAACCAAGCAGAATAGCAAGTACAGGTTTAGTTGCAAAAGCACCGATTACATAAGCTGCTAGAAAAAATCCAATTATATATCCTATTGTTGGACTTTTTAAAATTGCAAGACCAGCAACACCTGCTGAAAAAAATGGAAGGCCAGACATACCAATAAACAGATACATCAACATACTGATTGCTCCAAAAGTGCTACCTAATATTAATCCTGACAAAAGCACAACAAATGTTTGACCAGTTATAGGAACAGGCGAGATTGGAATAACAATTCGTATTTGAGCACTAAGTGCAGTTACTATTGCAAAACCTAAGGCCAAGAATAAATTTCTTGCAATACTACCTTTTTCTACCCATGTAATAGCAATATTTTTAGAGGGGTATGTTTCCATGTTTATCTCCTAACTCTCCTTTATTTACTAAGTCTTTAAATGAGTCAATAATTACTTTTCTTGTCTCACTTGGTTTTATAATATTGTCAATTAAGCCTAACTGTGCAGCAATATCAGGATTGCTAAATTTTTCATTATACTCTGCTACTAATTTTGACTTAAGTTCTTCTTTATTGTCGGCTGCTGCTAATTCTCTTCTATGTATTATGTCAACTGCTCCTTCAGCGCCCATAACCGCAATTTCACCACTTGGCCAAGCAAATAATTTATCAGCACCAAGCCCTATTGAATCCATAACGATATAAGCTCCTCCGTACGCTTTTCTTATAACTACACATACCCTTGGAACTGTCGCTTCTGAGTAAGCGTATAAGAGTTTTGCACCACTCTTTATTATTCCACCGTGTTCCTGTTCAACTCCAGGTAAAAATCCAGGAACATCAACCAAAGTAAGAATAGGTATGTTGAATGCATCACAAAATCTCACAAACCTCGCCGCTTTTTCCGAAGCCTTGATATCTAATACTCCTGCAAGCTCCATTGGTTGGTTAGCCACTATACCAATTGTATTTCCATTAACTCTTGCAAAAGTTGTAATAATGTTGAGTGCATAGTTACTTTGAATCGGATAGTGCTCTCCATCGTCTGAAATATCTGAAATTATTTTTGCCATATCATATGGCTGATTTCTATTTTCTGGTATAAAACTATCTAAAGATTCTATTGTTCGAGAAGATTCATCTTCTGTAATGAATGCAGGAGGTTTTTGAGATGAAGACTGAGGTAGAAAGCTCATAAGATATCGAATTTCTTCAAATGCTTGTTCTTCAGATTCACAAATTTGATGAGACACACCCGATTTAGTACCGTGCGCTTCTACTCCACCTAATTCTTCATATGACACCTCTTCTCCAGTAACAGTTTTAACAACAGCAGGTCCAGTTACATATAGTTGTCCTATATCTTGTACTTGAAAAATAAAATCAGTCAGTGCTGGGCTATAAACCGCTCCACCAGCAGAAGGACCAACTACAACAGAAATTTGTGGAATTTTTCCAGAAGCTTCAACATTCTTTTTAAAAATTTGAGCATATCCATACAAAGAAGAGATACCTTCCTGAATTCTTGCTCCACCAGAGTCTTTTATTCCAATAATTGGTGCTCTAGCATCTAATGCATGATCCATCACTTTTAGAATTTTTTTAGCTACAACTTTGCCTAGACTTCCTCCCATAACAGAAAAGTCTTCACTAAATACAAACACTGGACGTCCATGAATTGTACCAGTACCAGTTACAACCGCTTCACCTTCAGGGTTTTCCTCAGAAGTAACATGTTGGTCTATTTCGCTAAAAGAGCCTTCATCCAATAATAAATTCAGCCGTTCGTAAGCTGTTAATTTTCCTTTTGGATGCTGAATCTTTTTAGCTTTTTCATTACGAATTTCAGCTAAATTATCGTCTGACATGCCCATCTTTCCTGTTTATTGTTAATGTATGTATTTGACCTATATATATGTAAAGAAGTAACACTGTGAAAACCTTTTTTTTTGAATCCATTTACAATACACAGGAATATGCACTAAGTGAACTATCAGATGAACCAATACTTGTAATTAGTTACTCTCAGGAAAAAGGCAAAGGTACATCAAACAGAACATGGCTAAATGCAGATCAAGCGTTGGCATGTTCACTTGCAGTAAAACAAGAAGATATAAAACTAAAACACACACTTATTCCGCTTCTTTCTGGCTACATATTTACAGAAGTTCTTAATGATATAAATCTCAGCTTGAAGTGGCCCAACGATATTGTTTTAAACAATTTAAAAGTTGGTGGGATACTTGTTGAAAAGTTAGAAAATAACATTTGTATTGGAATGGGTATAAATTATTTTTGGGAGAGTCCAGAAATACCTGGAGCAGGTTCTGTCTTTAATAAAAAACAAGAAAACTCAGTAATCAATTTACACGCAGAAGAATGGGCGAGTGAAGTATTATCCTCACTTGCAAAAAATAATTTTGAATTAGAGAAATACAAACAAAAATTACAAACTCTCGGGAAAATTGTGGAATACCCCGAAGGTAGAGGGTGGGCTGAAGACATAAACGAAAATGGATCTCTTAAGATAAAGTCAACTGATGGAGATTACATTAATTTAACCTCACCCTTAATTTCTGAAGTAAATTAGTTATTATTAAGCAGGAGATAAATGAAACAGCTAGTAGTTGAAAAAAACAATCCTACACCAATTTTGTGGGATACTCCTATTCCAAATCCTGGCCCAGGTGAAATACTTATTAAGAATCATTATTCAGTCGTATCTTCAGGAACAGAGCTAGCTGCTATTGAAGTAGCAAATACTTCTGTTGCGGATAAGCTTCAAAACAGTTCAAACATTGAAAAAGGATTAGACCTATTGAAGAAAGAGGGCTTTGGGGCAGTCTGGAATGCTGTATTTCCAAAAAACCTTCTTCCTCTTCAGCTTGGATACAGTTCAGCTGGGGAAGTTGTCAAAGTTGGTAAAGGTGTTAGTACTTACCATGTTGGAGATAAAGTTGTCTCTAACGGAGGTCATGCTGAATACGTTGTTGTTAGTGAAAATCTTTGTAGTCGCATTAATGAAAATACAGATATCAAAGAAGCAGCTTTTACTGTTTTAGGGAGTATTGCCTTACATGGTCTTAGGCTATCTGAGACATCCCTTGGCTCAAAAGTAGTGGTTATAGGTCTTGGAGTTATAGGTCAACTAGTATGTAGACTAGCTGAAGCACAGGGTTCAGAAGTAACCGGAATAGACCCTGATCCTGAAAGATCTAAATATAGAGATAATTTTTTTACTTCTGCAGATGATATTCAACTCAAAGATGTTGATACGGTAATTATTACCGCTGCGACAAGTAGTAATGAACCAATAGAATTAGCTACAAAAATTGCTCGCAATAAAGCAAAAATCGTTATTGTTGGCGATATTCCTTTGAACATTTCTAGAAATGATTTTTATTATAAAGAACTAGAACTTGTTGTTTCGAAGTCTTATGGTCCTGGAAGGTATGATAAACAGTACGAAGCACTTGGAAATGATTATCCAATTGAATATGTGCGCTGGACTGAAAATAGAAACTTTGAAGCATTTACAAAACTTTTGTCACAAAAACAAATCCACCTACTCGACCTAGTGTCTGAAGAGATAGCATTTGAAGATGCACCTAGTGTTTATGAAAAATTTGCTGATGAGATTAAACCATTGTCAGTGGTGCTCAGATACAACATTGACCCTGAACCAAAAATTGAATTAGAGAATGATATGCAGCCAGAACCAAAAACATCAAAAGTAAATGTTGGTATATTAGGTGCTGGAAATTTTGCAGCTACAACAATACTGCCAGTTCTTAAAGAGTTGAAAAAAGAATGCAAAGTTCTTGGGATAGCTTCATCAAAAGGTTTGAGTGCAGAGTCACTTGCTAAAAGCTTTAAACTTAATAATAAATATTCCACTGAAGAAGACATTTTAAATGCTGAAGAAATAGATGCGGTTCTTATATTAACACCCCACTACAACCACTCAGAGTTAGTTATAAAAGCTTTAAATAAAGGAAAAGCTGTGTATGTTGAAAAACCCTTAGCGTTAGATATGCAGTCAATTACAGATATTGAAGAGAGTATTTACAGATCTCAAAATCCAAAATTGTTTATCGGATTTAATAGGCGGTTTTCAAAATCAACTCAATTTATCAAACAAAAATTAATTAATAGTCCAGCAAATAGTATTAATCTTCGGTTTAGCGTCCCACCTCTTGATAGGGATCACTGGACAAATATAAAGGAAATAGGTGGTGGAAGAATTGTTGGTGAGGCAGTACATGGTATTGACTTAGCTTGTTATTTGTTTGATTCCCTTCCCCAAAGTATTTCAGCATCTGCACCAGTTGATAAAACAAATAATATGGCTAAAGACAATCAAGTTTTCTTAAACATTAACTTTACAAATGGCTCGCATGCTTCTCTACAGTATTTTTCTGAAGCAAATCAAATATTAAGTAAAGAACGTTTAGAAGTTCATGGAGAGGGTAACTCTTACATTCTAGAAGATTTTAAAATGTTAAGGTTCCTAGAGGGCACACAAGATAGTAGTAAAACATTTTCATCAGGTAAAGGGCACAAAGAATCTTTAAGTATCTTTTTTGATTATGTAAGGGATAAATTACAGAACCCTTTTACATGGGAGGAAATAAAAGCTGTTTCAAAAGCAGCAATTATTGCCCAAGATCACATCAATTCTGGTCAACAGCATAACGTTTAAATTAAGAGAGCGGCCTCGGCAGGATTCGAACCTGCGACACCAGGTTTAGGAAACCTGTGCTCTATCCCCTGAGCTACGAGGCCAATTATAATTTCAGCTCTAGTATTGTTTATATTTGTATATAGGTATTAAATGTTAGCAGTAGACGTTAAAAATATTAAGAAAACTTTTACGAGCAAGCAAGACACTGTCGAGGCCGTAAAAGATGTAAGCTTTCAGGTCGAGCAAGGTGAAATCTTTGGGTTACTCGGCCCCAATGGAGCTGGAAAATCTACAACGATCTTAATGCTTACTACATTACTTAGCATTACAGATGGCAAAGCCTCAATATTAGGTATTGATGTTGAGACTCAAGATAAACAAGTTCGTGAAAAGATAGGTGTTGCATTACAAGACACCGGTATTGATAATTTATTAACAAGTAAAGAGTTATTTTTTACTACATGTCGTTTATGGGGATATAACAAATCTGATTCTGAAAAGAGAACAGAGGAACTTTTAGAACTGGTCGGTCTTACAGAAGCAGCTGATAGGAGAGTTAAGACTTATTCAGGAGGTATGAAAAGAAGACTTGATTTAGGTCTAAGTCTCGTACACTCACCAGAGATTTTGTTTTTAGATGAACCTACAACTGGTTTAGACCCAGGTTCTAGAAGAGTGTTGTGGGATGAGATAAAAAGACTCAGAGATACAGGCGTTACAGTCATTTTGACAACACAATACCTAGAGGAAGCCGATGAACTTGCAGACAGGATAGCAATTATTGATGAAGGACTCGTCGTAGCCGAAGGCACTTCAGATGAGCTCAAAGCCAGTATTGGTGGGGATGTCATAACTTTTTTATTCAAAACAGAGGGAGATATAACAAAAGCGCAACAAGTACTTACTGACTCTGTCCAAGAAAAAATGGAATTAAGAATCACTGTTGAAGATGGCGCTTCAAAAATTCCAGGATATTTAAAAGAACTCACATCAGCAGGTATTGAGGTCAGTTCAGTATCTGCAAGCAAGCCAACACTAGATGATGTATTTCTTGAAGTAACTGGTTATAGACTTGAGGGTTCAGAAGAACCTGTTGAAGATACTCCAGCACCAACTAGAGGAAGAGGAAGATAATGGAATCAAATAGATCATTTCTCACCCAGCTACAGATTTTAACAAAGAGATTATTATTACGTGTTATCCGTAGACCATTGGCAGAACTTCCTAATATTTTTATCTCTGCATTCTTCCTGTTTGTCTATGACGGTGCATTAGGCGGAGTTTTTGGAGGCTCAGCTCAGGGAACACCATTTGATTTTGCAAATGGAAACTTTGTAAACTTTATTCTTCCGGTATCAATAGTCTCTGCATCCGTTAGTGGTGGTGCATCTGGAATTTACTTGGTAGAAGATATTGAATCAGGAGTATTTAAACGTTATCAAAGTATGCCGATTTCAAAATGGGCAATAATTTTGGCTCCAATGTTAGTTGGTGCATTAAGAGTGTTGCTGCAAGCTGGGTTAATCATGGTTATAGGAAAAATTATTGGTGCTGATCCTGCTGTTGGTGCGGTTGGTTACTTTATGGTTCTATCTATTGCTTTTTTATGGGGTATGGGATTTGCAGGATATTCTGTAGCTGCAGGAGTTAGATCTGGATCTTCACAAGGTGCACAGGCTGCATCTTTTTTATTTTTCCCTGCATTATTTTTAGCACCAACTTTTGTTCCAAGAGAAGCTCTACGAGGATGGTTAGCTACAGCCTCTGCATACAATCCAACAACCTATGTAATTGAAGCGATGAGAGCAATAATGGTGGATGGTTGGATAAACGACATAATTTTAAAAGGATTTATAGCAGCAGGATCTTTTGCTGTTTTAACTTTAACTTTTGCAGTTCTTTCAGCTCGAAAAGCAACAGAAAAAGCATAAATACTGCTTTGAGTAGCAAATAAAATTTATTACTCTATATAATTCGTAAGGAAAAATATGGAAACAAGTTTAAAAGCAATTGTAAGAGATACTACAGGTTCCGCTCAATCAAGAAGAACTAGGGGTGAAGGTAGTATTCCAGCAGTTGTTTATGGTATGGGCATGGAACCAGTCTCAGTAGAAATTAATGCAAGAGAATTTACAAATGCTTTAAAAACTGAAGCAGGCTCAAACATAATTTTTAATTTAGAAGTTGGTAGTGACAAATACACAGCACTAGCTAGGGAAATACAAAAACATGTTTATCGGAATGAATTTTTACATGTTGATTTCATTCAAGTAGATTTAACTAAGACTGTTGATGCTGATGTACAACTTAACTTTATAGGAACACCAATGGGAGTTAAAGAAGAAGGTGGAATCGTTCAAACAATTAACTCTTCTCTCACCATTTCAGCCCTTCCTACTAACATTCCTACCTCTCTTGATTTAGATATTTCTGGATTAAACGTTGGAGATAACTTAGCTGCTGGAGATGTCTCTTTGCCTGAAGGTGTAGAACTAGCAGATGAAGAAGACGATTCAATATTAATTACAATTACTATGCCAAGAGCAGCAATTGAAGAGGATGAAGCTATTGACGGACTAGAGGGCGAAGAAGTAGAAGGCGAAGAGGGAGCCGCAAGTGAATCCTCTGAAGAGACTGTTGAGGAAGAGTCCTCAGATGAATCCGGAGAATAACAAAACTTTATTCGTTGGTCTCTGGAATCCACAAGATAAATATTCAAAGACTCGACATAATATAGGCGCAGATATTTTGATTCGTTTTTGTAAAAAAAATAATTTAAATTTCAAACTCGATAAAAATAGTATTTACAACTTTTCATCTGCCGAAATAGATGGATGTAATGTTGAAATAATCTTACCTATGGTTTCAATGAACAATTCTGGGGATGCAATAAAAAGTTATTTTAAATATAACAAAATAGAAAATACTGAAGTTCTTATTGTTCATGACGATATTGACCTTGCATTCGGGCGTTTAAGAATTAAAAAAGGAAGTTCAGATGGAGGTCATAATGGAATCAAATCAGCAAATAGAGTTTTAAATGCAGAAGATTATTACAAATTTAAGGTAGGTGTAGGAAGACCTCCGCAAGGTCTTGACCCAGCTGATTTTGTATTGTCAAAGTTTTATAATGATGAAAGGGAAGAGGTTGAATTCTTGATAGAAGATTCCGTTGACATTTTGAATACCTTTTTAAAAGATAAAGAATTAGCCATTAAAGAAGCCTCTGAGCGCAGAATTATCGATGTGATTTGATGAAAAAATATATACCAGACTTATTAGCATTATTTCGTATTTTCTCTGCTCCAGTAATTTTATATTTTTTATTACTCGACGGAACTAATGAAGGATTAATGCTACTTCCAGCGGTTATTGCTTTTATTGCTGCTTGGACAGATTTTTTTGATGGCCGATTAGCAAGAAAATGGGATGTATCTTCAAAGACTGGAGCATTTTTAGATACAATTGCAGATAAAATTTTCATAACTTTTATATTTGTTGGTTTTACTTATATTGAGAGAGTTAGTATCTGGATTACAGTTCTACTAATTGTTAGAGAGTTTATTATTACTGGATTAAGAGGCCTTGCAGGAAATGAAGGACTAATGATTCCACCAAGTAAATTTGGCAAAGTAAAGGCAAGTCTTCAGTTTTGGGCTATAGGCTTTGTAATGATGGATTTTCCATTAACTTTTTTAACTTTTACAATCGCAGATATCATTGTTTTCTTGGCATTAGTTTTTTCTTATATTTCTGGCTACCAATACATATCTAGTTATCTGCAACAAACTAAATGAAATATAACAATATTTTCATTACAGGTTCCACTGGAGTTGTCGGTAAACCGCTTTTAAGAAAAATAGTTAATCAAGGACATAATGTTTTTGCACTTTCAAGATCAAAAAACAACGATCGTTTGTTTTCAGATCTTGGGATAACAAAAATTGAAGGTGATCTTTTTTCAGAATCAAATTACGACAATCTTTCTGACAAAAACATAGATGCAATTTTTCATATTGCTGGGGTTAACAAAATGTGTTCTAAGAACCCAGATGGAATGTTTAAAGCAAATATAGATGGAACTAAACAAATGCTTGAACTTGGTAACAGGTTAAAGATTAAAAAATTTATTTATACATCATCTGCAGTCACGTTAGGAGAAGAGTTAGGAACCGTTGGCAATGAGTTATCCCAACATAGAGGCTACTTTCTTAGTAAATATGAAGAGTCAAAATTTTTAGCTGAAGAAGAAGCATTTGATTATGACAAAGACTTTGAGTTTGTATCTGTTAACCCATCCTCTGTTCAAGGACCAGGTCGTGTATCTGGTACAGCAAAACTATTAATTTCTACGCTTAATAAACAATATCCACCTTTGATAAAAAATAATATCTCAATTGTTGATATTGATGATTGTACAGATGGACATTATCAAGCTCTGTTAAATGGCAAAGCCAATGAGAGGTATGTTCTAAATAGTTTTCAAACAACAAGCGAAGAGTTACTCTCTAAGCTCAAGTCATTATCGGAATGGTCAGGCAGGCCAATATATATTCCAAAATCTGGTTTAAAAATCATTGCACCGCTAGGAGACCTTTATAAGCTAGTATCTAATTCAACACCATTAATATGTAGTGAGTCAGCAAGAGTTTTAACACATGGACATATTTATGACGGTTCCAAAGCTGGGGATAAGTTAAATATAAACTATATTGATTTGGAAATGTTTATGACGAAAACTATCAATTGGTTAATTGATGAAGGCTACGTAAATCTAAAAAAAATTTAAGCCATGAATGTAGAAACATTCAATTATTCCATTGAGTCTCTTGCACCATTCTTTTATTTAAATAAAAGGGATGGAAAAAATATATATATTTTTCCTACAGAAAAAGAAGCTTTAGAGTTTTATAATAATTTTTCTAACTTTGTACAGGAGTCGTCTCATTTTCCTGCATGGGATACTTTGTCGTATGACTCATTTACACCATCTTTAGAGATACAAGGAAAAAGACTTCAAACGCTTCACAATCTACTTATCAACGATTCTTTTGATATAGCAATGAGTATGAAATCTTTTACTCAAAAAATATTCATTAATGATTTAGACGTAATAGATTTGCAAATTGGACAACAAGTAGATTTTGAAAATTTAATAGAAAACCTTAGATACCTTGGGTATGTAAATAAAGACAGGGTTGAGTCTAGAGGAACATTTTCTATTCGTGGTGGACAAATTGATATTTATCCACTCAACAGTGAATACCCAACAAGAATTATTTTTAATGGCGATGAAGTAGAAGACTTGAAATTATTTGATTACATTACTCAGAGATCAATAAAAAATTTAAAAAAGGTTTTAATAACCCCTTCGTCTGAATTGTTTCAAACAAAACAAGAAGATATTTACAATTCATTAGAAATAGAATCAAAAAAAGATTTAGATGAATACGAATTATTTCAATTTTCGCAAAATCTAAAAAACTTTAAGTCGTTACTCGATTTTGTACCAATTGATGTAAGTCTTAACATAATTGACTTTAATGCATGCAAAGAAACTTTTATTGAATATCAAAAGATAGAAGAGGATAGTTTTAATAACTTACAAAAGTTTTTTTCTTTAAAAGTTTCAAAAATGAAATCAAGATATGTTGATATTTTCACAGAAATAAATAAATTTGAAACAATATTTTATGCCACAAATAATCTAGAAAATATTAACAATGTTCCACAATTTTTAGATGGCTTAAGTGCTGATAAGGTTTTGCAAAATATAAATGATTTATCAAAGGTGTATTTATCAAGCAGAAACGAAAACATCACAGAAAAGTTTTCGGGAATAAAGAATTTACAAATTGTTGAGAATTCGTTTTCATACTCAGCAGTATTTCCAGAGATGAGTATTGCAGTTATTGATGAATCATTATTTACTAATAGGAAACAAAAAGATAAAAAAGTAAAACAAAGGAAGTTAAATGAGGAATCACTCCTCGTGCCAAATACTTATGTTGTCCACAAGTTTCACGGCATAGGACTTTATGAGGGAACGGAAGTTAAGACAATTAAAGATGTAGATAAAGATTACTTATCAATTAAGTTTGGCGGAACGGACAGACTTTATGTTCCATCTGATCAAATCAATGAACTGGAGATTTATGTAGGAGGTGAAAATCCAAGATTATCACGATTAGGTGGAGGAGAGTGGGAACGTGCAAAAGAAAAAGCTAGACAAAATGCAAAGATAATAGCTGATAGAGTTTTAAATCTCTACAAATTAAGAAAAGTTGAAAACAGCAGCTTAATTATTGATGAGGATACTCCGTGGCAGGCAGAAATAGAAAGCGACTTTGAATATGTCGAAACCCCAGATCAGTTAACTGCAATAAATGATGTAAAAGAAGATTTAAGTAAAAACACTCCAATGGATAGATTAATTTTTGGAGATGTTGGATATGGAAAGACAGAAGTTGCACTAAGAGCAGCAGTAAAAGTAGCTTTTTCAGGAGGACAAGTCGCAGTTCTTGCACCAACGACAATTCTTGTCCAACAACATATTGAAACTTTTGTAAATAGATTAGAAAATTACCCATTGAATATTAAACACTTAAGTAGATTTGTTAAAAAGAAGGACTTAAAAGAAATTATTAAAGGGGTTAATGATGGAACGGTTGATATTGTTATTGGAACACATAGACTATTAAGCGATGATGTTACATTCAACAACTTGAAATTAATCATAATTGATGAAGAACATAGATTTGGAGTCGAGGCAAAAGATAGACTTCAGAATTTAGCCACTCAAGTTCATAAGTTAACATTAACAGCCACACCAATTCCAAGAACACTTGAACAATCTCTTATGGGAATTAGAGAAACATCGAGAATCGAAACACCACCAGAGAACAGATTAGAAACACTAACTCACGTCGGCAGCGTTGATGAATCAGCTATTGCTCTTGCTATTCAGAGAGAGGTTTCAAGGGGAGGTCAAGTTTTCTTTGTACTTAATAGAATAAGCGAGCTTGAGGAATGGATGAAGATTATCTCAAGACAATTTACAAACTTAAATCACAAAATTCTACATGGCCAATTAACTCCTGAACAAATTGAAAATACAATGCAAGATGTTTGGGATCGCAAAGTAGATGTTTTATTTGCTACCACAATTGTGGAAGCTGGAATTGATCTGCCAAAAGTGAATACTCTCATAACCCTTAGGTCGGAGTTGCTAGGTATGTCTCAGCTCTATCAACTTAAAGGAAGAGTTGGAAGAAGAGGAGATCAGAGTTTTGCCTATTTCTTTCATTCAAGCAATTTAGGGATAGATGCAGAATTAAGGCTAGATGCAATTAAATCCATCGGTCAAACTGCTACTGGGTACTCATTAGCAATGAAGGATTTACAACTCAGAGGTTCTGGAAGCATTTTAGGTGATATACAATCCGGTTTTATAGCAAATGTCGGACTAAATATTTTTAACCAGTATGTTTTAGAATCTTTAGATGAATCAATAGAGTCAATAAAGCCAGTTATTAAACCGGATATAAAATTAGATTGTTTCTGGGGGTCTTCAATTCCAAAAAGCTATGTTAATGCTGACTCTGAAAGAATCGACATTTACAAAAGACTTGAACACACTCACCATACAAAAGTTGATGAAGTTAGGGACGAAATTATTGATAGGTTTGGTGAACTTCCAGAGGTATCTAATAACTTGTTCATTACCGCAAAGATAAGATCTGTGTTGAGTGAAAATAATATTTTAAGGTGCAAAATAAGAGAATCCCAGATTGAACTCTTCCCAGTTGACTTGACTGAAGAGGTAAATTTGAGGATTAAAACATTAGATAAAAAGTTTATCTTTAGAAATAAACGTTTAGTTTTAAACTTTAAGGATGTCTTAACTCCAGATAGCGTATATGGAATATTAAATAGTAGTCTTTAATTATGAATGAGTTTGATGAACTTGTAGGCATTGTAAAAAAGCTTCGGGAAGAATGTCCCTGGGATATGGAGCAGACACATGAATCGTTATCAAGACACCTAATTGAGGAAGCTTATGAATTATTGGACTCACTTGCAAGCATTGAAGAAAAAGATTCAAATTATGAACATGTAAAAGATGAATTGGGAGATCTGCTGCTCCAAATTTTACTTCATTCAAAAATTGCTGAGGAAAACAATAAATTTGCAATAGTTGATGTAATAAAATCACTTCAAGCCAAATTAATCGAACGCCACCCACATGTTTTTGGCGATGTAAAACTCGATAGCGCTGAAGAAGTAGAAAAACAATGGGAGACATTAAAGCAAAAAGATAGTGACGCCTCAATATTTGATGATATAAATAGTAAATTACCATCAATAACAAAAGCTTTTAAAACGCAAAGAAAAGCAAAAAAACTAAACCTCTCTTATGCAAGCTATGAAGAAGCTCTTGAGGATTTACTTTCTGAAGTTAAAGAGCTAGAAGAAGCTGAAAATCTAGAAGAACGAAAAAGTGAAATAGGGGATGTTTTATTTGCCATTGTTAATGTATGTAGATATTTAGATGCTGATCCGGAAATACAACTAAATAACTCAACCCAGAGATTTATTAAAAGAGCGCAATATGTTGAGAAACATATTGAAGACAATTCTGACTTAGAAAAACTATGGGTAGAAGCTAAGAAAACCGAAGAAAAGTAACAAATCAAACAATTTGTGCTACATTTTAAGTAACAGGGTTATGAATAAAAAAATTACACATATATTTGCTAGGTATATCCTAGATTCTCGAGCTAATCCTACTGTTGAAGTAGAAGTTACACTTGATGATGGAAGCTGGGGCCGTGCAGCTGTTCCTTCAGGAGCTTCAACGGGAAGTTTAGAAGCTCATGAATTAAGAGACGAATCAAAAGACTTTAACGGAAAAGGTGTCAACAAAGCAGTCGATAATATAAACACTTTGATAGCTGACACATTAATTGGAAGTGACGCCGGTGATCAGTCAAAAGTCGATCAAGTTCTACTTGAACTGGATGGAACAAAAAATAAAAGCAAACTCGGCGCTAATGCAATACTTGCTGTTTCAATGGCGAATATGGTTGCTTATGCAAAATCATCTAAAAAATATGTTTATGAACTTATTCCTAATATTTATGGAGACCCGTCTTTACCTGTACCTTTTATGAATATTTTGAATGGTGGCGCGCATGCAGATAACTCTGTTGATATTCAAGAGTTTATGATTGTCCCTCACGGATTTACAAGATTTGATGATGGGTTAAAGGCAGGTGTTGAGGTCTATCACACTTTAAAGAAAAGACTTAAAGATAAAGGATTAGCCACAAACGTAGGAGATGAAGGTGGTTTTGCTCCAAACTTCACATCTTCAAAAGAAGTTTTAGATGAAATAATGCTATCAATTGCAGAAGCAGGCTACAAACCTTCTGAACAAATATCTTTAGCATTAGATGCTGCTGCATCTGAGTTTTATAAAGATGGTGCTTACATGATTGAAGGCAACAGCTTGACTAACACAGAGATGTCTGATTATTTAGTAGATCTTACTAACTCTTACCCAATAGTTTCAATTGAAGACGGGCTCGCAGAAGATGATTGGGAGGGTTGGAAATACTTAACTTCCAAAATAAACGATTCTGCACAACTTGTTGGCGATGATTTATTTGTTACACAGGAAGAAGTACTTCAAAAAGGGATTGATGAAATTTGCGGCAATGCAATCTTAATTAAAGTAAACCAAGTTGGAACAATTACTGAGACTTTAAACACTATGGAGCTAGCAAGCAAGAACACATATTCAAGTATGGTTTCACACAGATCTGGAGAAACAGAGGATTCCTTTATTAGTCATCTAGTAGTCGGAACTTCTAGTGGGCAGATTAAGACTGGTGCCCCAGCTCGATCAGAGCGAACAGCAAAATATAATGAGCTTTTAAGAATTGCCGAGACAATTGGGTTCGAAAACTTTAACAATTCAAAATGGCAAGTTTAAAAACTATAGGAAATAATATATTTTCTAGATTGTTAATTTTTACATTAATTTCATCGTTCCTCTTCTTTTTGTTTGATACTTATCAGGAAAGTTATGACAAATTAAAAGTTCTACAAAACTCATTAGAGGACAGGCAGGAAGAGATTGTATTATTGCAAAATCAAATAGATGATTGGAATCAACTAATTTCAGACTTAGATGATCCAGATAAAGCTGAATTAATTCTCAGAAAAAGAGGCTATGGGGAGCAAGGTGAAGTTTTATATAGATTTGAAGTTCCAGAACCAGTAACTCCTATTGAAGAAACTTTAAAGTCAGATAGAGGTAAAAGTCTAATTGAGTATGTAATAGATTACGTGGTCGGTAAAGAAGGTGAATAACGATTCTAGAATCGTACAGCAACAAATAGGTAGAGAGCTAAGAAGTGATTCAGAAGTAAGTTGTAGATGTCATCTTGACATTCCAGCGGTTATAAAAGTTCCACCAAAATTAAATGACGGAACTCCATTTCCTACAACATATTGGCTTACGTGTCCGATGTACAATAAAAAAATAGGATCTTTAGAATCCCAAGGGCTCATTAAAGAGTTAGATAGAGAATTAGAAAACAATCCTGACCTCAAAGAAAAGTGGCAATCTCGACAGAAATCATACCAAGATGAAAGAGAAGAGATTGATCATAATAATTCTGGACCACAAGCTACAGGTGGAGTAGGTGGCGCTACGGAATCAATCAAATGTTTACACTCTCATACCGCTGATGAACTTTCGACTGGAAAGAATGTAATAGGAAAAATTGTTGTCGAATCTATAGGAGGTTTTAATTGTCAGGAAGTATGTATAAATCCAAAAACATTTGAAAAAAATAAAAATTGGAAAGTAATTTGGTAAGAGTAGCATCAATTGATCTTGGATCTAACTCTACAAGGATGCTCATTGCAGACATCACTAACGGCACATTATCTACAATTTATAAAGAACATAAAGTCACAAGAATGGCCGATAAGTTATCAGAATCAAAAATTATTTCTAAAGAGGCTACAAAGAGAGTCCTAAAGGTACTAGCAAGTTACTTTAAAACTATAAACAAAAACAACGTTGAAAATATCCAAATTGTTGGTACAGCAGCTCTTAGAGATGCAAAAAATAGTCAAGAAATTACTCAACTAATAGTGAATAAATTCGGTTTTGAAGTTGATATTGTCTCAGGTGAAGAAGAGGGCCTATTGACCAGTGTGGGAGTTTTAAATTCTTTTAGCAACTTGGAAAATTTTCTAATTGTCGATATTGGCGGCAGAAGTACAGAATTTATATATGATTATGATAAAAAAATAGTCTCAAAGTCACTTAATATTGGTGTTGTCAGCCTTAGTGAACTATTTTTCAACGAGCTTCCACCTTCAGAGAAATCAGTGTTGTTAGCTCAAGAATTTATAGCGGGCAATTTATTTGAAACTAATAAATTTGATGAAAGAATATTAGTGGGAGTAGCAGGCACGTTTACATCCCTTGCATCAATTTTTTTAGAACAAACTCAATTTAATGAGAAAGAAATACACCTAACTGAATTAAAAAATGAAGATGTTTTTAAAATTAGTAATGAGTTGTTGCACTTAAATGAACCACAAATCATAACAAAATATAAAGGACTAGATCCAAAAAGAGCTAAGACCATTCAAGCAGGAATATTATTAGCAAAAGAAATTATTTCTAAATATAATGTAAATTCAATTAAAGTTTCAAATAGTGATATTTTGGAAGGTCTAATATTAAAAAAATATTAGATTAAATATTAGCCCGGGTGGCGGAATTGGTAGACGCGACGGACTTAAAATCCGTTATTCGAAAGGATGTGGGGGTTCGAGTCCCCCCCCGGGCACATAATTATTTTTCTCATTTTTTTCAAGTTGAAAACAACATTTTTTCCATATTTATTAGAAAAAAAACCTAAATTACTTAGAATTATTAAAGCTAAAAATACCTTATTTTTAGCATACGTACGTATACACAAAGGGGAAAGTAAAATAATGAAAAAACCATTATTAATGTGTTTCTTGTTGCTTACTTTAATTCTCGGAGCTTGTGGTGGTGGTGGCGTTGAAGGCGAAACTGTTACCATGACAGGTGCTTTGATTGGTGAAGACCAAGAAGGTTTTAGAGCCAACATAGCAGCTATCTCAGAAGCTACTGGAATTGAAATAACATATCAAGGTTCAGACAACTTTGAGCAAGAATTACAAATTCAAATAGAATCTGGTGACACACCAGACTTCGCACTTTGGCCTCAACCAGGCGGTGTTGTAGATGCAGCACAAAGAGGTGAATTGGTTCCATTGGAAGATCTTGGAATTGATATTGATGAGTATAAGGCAAATTTCTCATCTTACCTTGTAAGTTTAGGCACAGTTGATGGTGTAATCTATGGTGGAGCTAATGCAGCTAACCTAAAGAGTATCGTTTGGTATCAACCAGCAGAATTTGAAGCAAGAGGATATTCAGTTCCTGAAACATGGGATGAAATGATTGCTCTAGCTGATCAAATAGTTTCTGAAGGTTTGAATCCATTCTGTTTCGGAATGTACTCTAACGGAGCTTCAGGTTGGTTAGCTACAGACTGGATGGAAGACATCATGCTTCGAACCGGCGAAGGTGTAGTATCTTACGATAAGTGGGTAACTAATGAAATTAAGTTTCAAGACCCAATTGTTAAGAATGCTGCAACACTATTAAGTCAAATTATGCATACTGATAATTATGTTGTTGGCGGCACAGACGCTATTGTTTCAACATACTTCGGTAACGCACAAGATCCAATGTTCTCAAAAGATGCAAATGGCAACCCAGGTTGTTTCATGCATAGACAAGCATCTTTTATTACTGCATTCTGGCCTGAGGCAGCTCAACCAGGTGCAGGAACAGAGACAACTGTTTTCGCATTCCCAACAATTGATGCAAGCCTTCCAAAGGCAGCATTAGGTGGTGGTGACATGTGGGGTGCATTCAATGATAGAGAAGCTACTAAAGTAGTTGCTGAATACATGCTTAGAGCAGATTTCCATAATCCTGCAGCGCAAATGCCTAACAATGCTAGGTTAAGTGCACACACAGGGTTCGATAACTCTTTATATTCGCAAGATATCAATAGAGTAATTGGTGGAATTATTTCTGACGCATTAGCAGCAGATGCATTTAGATTTGATGCTTCTGACTTAATGCCTCCTGCAGTTGGACAAGGTTCTTTCTGGAAAGAAATGATGAACCTTGCAGCAAATGGCCCAGGCTATATTGATACTGCATTGGAAGAAATAGATAAATCTTGGCCATAAGCTAAGACTTAATTATTAAATTTGATAGCCACCCTTTTGGGTGGCTATCTTTTTATCATTAGTGTAAAATTAAAAAATTATATGAATAATATACAACAAAAAAAATTGTTGAATTTTGGTTTATCAACCCTAGCATTAGTGATATTTCCATTGATATGGTTTCTATCCCAAGCTCTATTGTTTAGGGAATTAACAAATCAAGTTGCCAGAAATTTATTAGTTTTAATTGCTATTCCTTTTGGTTCAGTTTTCGTTTTTCTTCTTTTCTACGGTATGAATAAATTAATTACCTATGCCCCAAAGGACAAAAAAGAATCATTAGAGGCCAGAATGTTTGTTGGCCCTTCAATATTTATGATTTTTCTATTTCTTTTCTATCCAGCTATTAGAACATTTTATTTAAGTTTCAAGGGCAGATTTAGTGATGAATTTGTCGGATTGAAAAATTACAGATGGGCTTTTACTGACGCAGAAATGGTTGTAACTATAAGGAATCAAGTTTTGTGGTTAATATTTGTAGTTTTCTTTACAGTTTTAATAGGTTTAGTGTTTGCATGGTTAACAGACAGGCTAAACAAAGGTGAATCATTTTTTAAATCTATAATATTTATGCCAATGGCAATTTCAGCAGTTGGCGCTACTGCTATTTTTAAATTTATTTATGAATACAGACCGACTCCACTTACTCAAATAGGCATTTTAAATGGTATTCGAGTTTCACAGGGTGATAATTGCTGGAATAACAGAATAATAGATGGGGAATTGAAAAGCTTCGGAGATGAAAGTTGTCTTCAGCCAGTCGGCTGGCTTCAACAGAGAGATCTCTCATCTTTACCAATTGCAGAAACACTAGAAAAGGGCGGTTGGCTTGGAAACTTTTTAATCAATCTACCTTTAAGTACATTCTTTTTAATGCTTATTATGATTTGGATGTATACAGGATTTGCTGCAGTTGTTTTATCTGCTGCTATAAAAGCTGTTCCTTCAGAAATAATGGAAGCTGGCCAAATTGATGGTGCATCTGAGCTAAAAGTATTCAAATCAATCATTATTCCTTACATCAAAAGTACTATCGTCGTTGTGGGCACTTACATGGTGGTAACAGTACTTAAAGCCTTTGATATTATTTATGTATCAACTAGAGGCGACCTAGAAACGAACTTACTAGCTGTTAAAATGTTAGATGAGTTTTCAAAGTACAGGGATTTTGGTAGATCATCAGTTGTCGCAGTTCTAATCTTTGTATGTGTGTTGCCTGTGATAATAGGTTCTGCTTTAAGAGAAAGGGAAGTTTCAAACTCATGACAAGGTCAACACAAAAATGGTATGACAAGCCTGTAAGTAAGTTAATTATTGTTTCAATAGCACTAACTTGGATGTTTCCTATATTTGGATTTTTGTTGAGTTCATTTCGCCCAGGTGAGAGTATTAAGAGAACTTCATGGTGGGATGCGATTTATACTGGCACTCTATGGTCTGAACTAAATTTAGAAAATTATCAAGAAGTTTTCAGAGCAGAAAATCTCGACAGATCATTTTATAATTCACTAGCTGTAACAATTCCGTCTACGATTATTCCAATTACTATTGCTGCTTTTGCAGCTTACGCTTTTTCTTTTATGGATTTTAAAGGTAAAAACTTACTATTTTTATTTGTTGTGGGTTCCATGATTATACCTCTTCAAATGTCACTTATTCCTTTAGTACAGCTTTTCAAGAGCGGTATCCAAATTGCAGGAATATCAATTATTCCAGCACTAGATTTAAATGGTACTTTTGTTGCTACCTGGTTTGCACATACAGGTTTTGGCTTGCCTTTAGCTACTTTTCTATTACGAGATTTTATGATGGGATTACCTAAGAGTGTTATTGAATCTGCCAAAATTGATGGTGCAAGCCATTTCACAACTTTTTTTAGATTAGTTTTACCTCTATCTTTTGCTGGAATTGCAGCTTTTGCAACATTTCAGTTTCTTTGGGTTTACAATGATTTTCTTGTAGCAAATGTTTTTTTAGGCATCTACAGACCAGAAAACTTAGTTGTTACATCTCATATGTCTCAAATAGTAGTTGGACGATTTGGTGAAGCTTGGCACTTAAGAACATCTGGTGCAGTTATTTCAATTCTAGTTCCACTTGGCGTATTTTTTGGTCTTCAACGCTTCTTTATTAGAGGATTGATAGGTGGGGCTGTAAAGGGTTGATTATATTAAGATATTTAATAATATCTTTAACCTTGGCTTTATGTAACAGTCCTGAAATTTATAATTATGAAATAGAGTCAGATCAAGATTCTGAAGTTATAGATTCTAAACTACAAATAAGTACATATATTGATGATGAAAAAGTTGAAGTAAATTTTCAGTTATTTCCTAAACATATTGAAAAAATTCAAAGTTACGAGCTTTTATTTGATATGAAATTTAGAGAAAATTACAACAGTGAGTTCAATGGAGTATGTATTGGACCAGATTGGGACCTTTATGGGCCAGGAGAGTTTTCTGTATCTTTAAAAAAAGAAACAAATTTTAAAACGAAATTAATTGGTCAAATTCATGACGAGATTGACGATCGTTGTAACACTTACTATTACTATCTGAGGTTTTTCAATATAAAAACTTCAGATGGAAGAACTTACAATATTGGTGTTGCAACAGATTACGCAGGATCTTATCCAAATGCACCAAATATATGGAAGCGAAATGAAAATAATGAAATTGAATTAATCTTCACAAGTAATATAGAGAGGTATAGTATTAATTTTGAATTGAGTAAATGAAATGAAAATAGGTCTTGATTGGGGTGGAACAAAGCTTGAGGCTATCTCGTTAGACCCAGTTACAAATGAAGAACTTACAAGAAAAAGAATTGACTCCCCAAAAGACGATTACCAAGATATCTTAAAAGCTGTATATAACCTTATTCTTGAGACAGCAGATAATAATAAAGAAATAACTGTAGGCATTGGAATGCCTGGATCTCTTCATCCAAAAACAGGGTTAGTGCAGGTATCAAACACAAAAGTACTTGAAGGACAAAATGTAAAAAAAGACTTAGAAGAAAAGTTGGGTTTTGAAATAAAAATAGCAAATGATGCAGATTGTCTTGCTTTATCTGAAGCTATTGATGGCGCAGGAAAAGAATTCAATTCAGTATTTGCAGTTATTTTAGGAACAGGTGTTGGAGCAGGGTATGTTGTTAATCAACAACTTGTTGTTGGTCCAAATAAATTAACTGGAGAGTGGGGGCAAAATCCAATTCCTGGACCGATGGATGACTATGAAAAATCTATAAAAAGGCATTGTGGGAGAATTGGTGCGATAGAAGTATTTTTATCTGGTCCTGGATTAGAGAGTTGGTACGAATTTAAAACTAAATTTAAGAAATCATCTAGAGAGATTATAGATCTATACAGGGGTGGAGACGTAGAAGCAAAAGAAATAATGAATGTGTACTTTGAGAGAACTGCTAGAGCTTTTAGTTCTTTTGTCAATATTCTTGATCCTGATGTAATTGTTTGTGGAGGAGGTATGTCTGATATAGATGAGCTTTATGATGAAATTCCAAAAAACATTATCCCTTACCTTGCTTCTGACATATTTCTAACTCCAATAGTAAAAGCTGAACATGGTTCATCAAGCGGTGTTAGAGGCGCAGCACATTTATGGTAAATAGGCAATTTTTAGTAATATTTTTGTTTGTAACAATAGCTTTTTCATTCTTTGCTTACCAGCCAATTGATGTTGTTATCGCTGGCCCGCAAATGACTGATCTAGAAAAGTTTGAATTAGAGTTAAAAAATATAGAAGATTCTACTGGTATAAAAATAAAATATGAAACATTTTCTGACATAGAAACTTTTTTGATTGAAAATGAAAATGCTAATGTCGATATAGCAATAATTCCAAACCCACAAGGGGTTACTAATTTAGGTGAGAGAGGAATTATTCTATCAATGGATCAAATAGTTTCACAAGAAACAATGAATAGTTATTACACAAAGCATCTTCAAGATATTACAACTTCGAATATTTATAATAAAAATTATGGAGCTTTTTTTAGATTATTTCCAAATTCATTAATTTGGTATAGTGTCGAAAAATACAAAGACATTGGTTCACCAAAATTTAATTCTTACAATGACCTTCTAGAGTTCACAACTAATTATTCAAAAGAAAATAAAGATTTATGGTGCCTAGATATTGAAAGTGGAGCTTCAACTGGCTGGATAGCGACTAATTGGTTAGAAGACATAATACTGAATAACTACGGTGTTGAAGTTTATGATCAGTGGAGTAACCAGAATATTTTTTCTTCCGATAAAGCAATTTCAAGGTCAATTAGTTATATTGGGAAACTGGTCTTTACTGAAAATGCTGTTTATGGGTCAAACAAGAGAATCGTTCGAAAAGAGTTTAGAAATAATTACAAAAACTTACTTAGTGAAGAGGTTGATTGTGTTTTTTCATGGGGAGGACATTATGCTAGTTTTTATATGCCAGAGAATAAACAATTTAAAAAGGACTACGATTTTTTTAAATTTCCATCACCTCATAACTCTATTGTAGGAATAGGTGATGTATTAACTGTTTTAAATTATGATGAAGATACCAAATTAGTTTTCGATAATTTAATTGATGAGAGTTTTGGAGAAAACTGGATGAACCATACAGATTCTTCTTACATACCTGCAAATATTAAAAATTTAAATTATATTGCAAACCCCATTACTTCAAAAGAGAGAGACTTGATCATAAACTCACTGAAGGATAATTCATTTCGATATGATGCCAGTGAGCTAATGGAAAGAAAAGTTGGAGCTGATGCTTTGTGGGTTGCATTAAAAAACTATATTGATATTGGTAGAGAAAGAGCTTATAGAGAGATCGAAGATATTACTGAAGAGTTAGATTCTAAATTCTAGATTATCTTATTGCTAATCCAGATTCTGGATCAAAATAATGCAATTTTGTAGGATCTAATGCCAAGTTTATTTTCTGACCTTCCTCAACTGTTGAGTTTGGATTAATTCTTGCTATAAATTTTGTTTGATTACCAAGTAAAGAGATGTCTTCTCCCTCGTCGGCTAGTATTTCTTCAATGGCTTTTGTTTGCACTGGCTTTATATCTTTATAAAAATGAACATATGTATCTGATCCCAGTTGCTCTAGAAGAGTAACTTCTATATTTACTTGTTCACTAAATTCTTTTTCATTTGCATAAATTGAGTCTTCAAAAGCTTCTGGTCTTATTCCAACTACAATTTCTTTTCCTTCAAATTCAGCAAGTGCTTCAGGTGCATTTGTAACTTTCACTTCATTATCACCAAATTTTATTTTCATATTTTTTCCTGATTTTGTTGGGGTAGCGTATACAAAATTCATAGAAGGGCTTCCAATAAATCCAGCTACAAATATATTTTTTGGATATAAATAAATTTCTCTTGGAGTATCAATTTGTTGCAAAACACCTTTTCTAATGACAGCAACTCTATCTCCCATCGTCATAGCTTCAACTTGATCATGAGTCACATATAATGTAGTAGTTTCTAATTGAGCATGTAGTTGTCCAAGCTCAGCTCTCATTTGAACTCTTAATTTAGCATCTAAGTTTGATAGTGGCTCATCCATTAGGAACGCTTGAGGGCTTCTAACAATTGCTCTACCCATTGCTACTCTTTGCCTTTGACCGCCAGAAAGCGCTTTTGGTTTTCTATCAAGCAGTTCATCAATTTCAAGAGTTTTAGCAGCTTCTTTAACTTTTTTATCTATGTCTTCTTTAGATAATTTACGTAATTTAAGAGAGAAGGCCATATTGTCATAGACAGACATATGAGGATATAAAGCATAATTTTGAAAAACCATTGCGATATCCCTATCTTTTGGAGCTACCTCATTAACTACCTTATCAGCAATTGAAATTTCGCCTTCTGTGATGTCTTCAAGTCCAGCAACCATTCTTAACAAAGTAGTTTTGCCACAACCAGAAGGGCCAACTAAAACTACAAATTCACCATCATTGATTTCAATATTGACATCTTCTAAAGCGCGTGTTCCATTTGGATAGATTTTGCCAACACCAGATATATTTATTGCACCCATAATTTAAACCTTTTTATTGTAGCTAAAAAGTTCAAATTTTAAAACTAATTTACTTCATTAATTATTGTGTAATAATTTAATTTTGATTTTAAAATATGTATGTATGGTACAAGTTCCACTCACACGTGTTACTACACTGAAAGATATAAATCCTGAATCAATATCAGATTCAAAGTATGTTGTCTATTGGATGATTTCCTTTAAAAGAATTAGATACAACTTTGCATTACAGCGAGCAGTCGAGTGGGCGAATCAACTCTCTCAACCGCTGCTAATTTTAGAACCCTTGATGATTGATTATCCTATGTCGAGTATACGCTTTCATAAGTTCACCCTTGAGGGTATGAAAGAAGTAGATGACGTAGTTTCAAAAACAAAGGCTTATTATTATCCATTTGTAGAACAATCAGCAAAGGAATCAGAAGGACTTTTATCAGAAGTATCAAAACATGCATCTGTAGTAATAACTGACGATTACCCAACTTACTTCGTACCTCAAATGACTGCTAAAGCTTCTGGAGAAATAAATACAAGGTATGAACTAGTTGACTCAAATGGAATTGTTCCAATTAGAATTTCTGAAAAAGAGTATGTGAGAGCTCATGACTTTAGAAGGTATCTACATAAAAACTTAGAAGATTTTATAATTGAAACTCCCCTAGAAAAACCCCTTGATCTACTAAATAAAAAATTTGATATTTCGTTGATTCAAGATATACAAACCAACTGGATTCCTTTTAATTTTAAAAAACAAAATATTGATGAATTTCTTGATAATTTAAATATAGATAAAACAGTTGAGATTAGCTCGATAAATGGAGGGTATTCAAACGCTCTAAAGCAATTAAATAAATTTATCGAAGCAGGATACCAAGATTATGCAAAATATAGAAGTGACCCTTCAAAAGAAGCAAGCAGTCAGCTATCTCCATACTTTCACCACGGTCAAATATCTACTCATGAAGTGTTTGAAAAAATATCTGAATTAGAGTCTTGGTCTCCAGAATCTATAAATCCAAAAATGGTTGGAAGGAGAGAAGGATGGTGGGGAAGCTCAGAAAATTTTGAAAGCTTCATGGATGAATTGATTACATGGAGAGAGCTTGGTTATCATACATGTGTTAGGCGTGCTAATTATAATCAGTACTCTAGTTTGCCCGAATGGGCTATAAAGACCTTGAATGAACACTCATCGGATGAAAGAGAGTATATATATTCATTAGACGAGCTAACTTATTCTCAAACTCATGACGAAATTTGGAATGCTGCTCAAAATCAATTAAGAACTCAAGGAATAATACAAAACTATTTAAGAATGCTGTGGGGTAAAAAAATTCTTGAGTGGACGCCAAACCCACAGATAGCGCTTTCTTATATGATTACGCTTAATGACAGATATTCCTTAGACGGAAGAGATCCTAATTCATATTCAGGAGTATTTTGGATACTTGGTAGATATGATCGAGCCTGGGGACCTGAGAGAAATATTTATGGAAAAATTCGCTATATGACTTCAGACTCCACGGCTAAAAAGTTTAATTTAAAGCCTTATTTAGAGAAATGGGGCAATGAATCATTAAGCGTTTCTACTAGTTTATAGAAATAACGTTACATTGATTTTCAAAAAATCTTCTAAGAAATCATCACAAATGCATAAAGTGAATACTATTTATATTGTGATTAATTTCACAATATAAAAATTAAACAAAAAGGAGTAGTCTAAATGACTGAACTTACTTACAGACTTTTCATGGTCGCTGAAGTAGCAATGTTGGCTGGTACAGTATTCTTACTTATGGCTTCAAGAGAAGTTGACGCGAAGTGGAGAAAAGGCGTATATGTGTCAGCAGTAGTGACAGGTATTGCTTGGTACCACTATCAAAAAATGACAGTATCTTTTGCATCAGGCGACTTTGATACCCCTCTACGTTATGTTGACTGGGTATTAACAGTTCCATTGATGTTAGTTGAAGTAATTGCTGTTACTTCAGTTGGCGCAGTTGCTGCAGAAAAATTCCGTACATGGGGTGCAGCAGCAGTTGTAATGATAGGTGCTGGTTACTATGGTGAAATGGCAAGTGCTGGATCAGATCAATACTGGATTGGATTTGTTGTTTCAATGGTAGCTTATGGATATATCTTGAGAGAACTTCAATCAGAAGGTGAAGGACTCAAAGCTGCAGAAGCAGATCAATTTGAAAAGATTAAACAACTCATTCTTGTTGGTTGGATAATTTATCCACTTGGATATCTTGCACCAGTTGTTAGCTCTGATTTAGCTGACCTAAGAGAAACACTCTACACAATTGCTGACATCATTAACAAAGTCGGTCTTGGTGTATTAGTTCTTGGAATGGCAAGAATCAAATCAGGAGAAAAAGTCTAAGACTTTTTAACAAGAAAAATTCTATGATAGGCGGCATTGTCCGCCTATCATTTTTTTTGGGGTAAAATTTTATATGGATTTAATTGTTTTTTTTAATACACTATTTGGATTCTTTACATTTGTAGCATGGGCAATCAGTTTAAGTATCTTATTTTTAATTATTACAAAAAAAAGATTTATTAAGTTAATTAATGATCAGTTTTATAACTTTGCTACTTTAGTAGCTGTAGTTTGCTCTGTGGGAAGTTTGGTTTATTCAGAAGTAGTGGGTTTTATTCCATGTAAGTTCTGTTGGTATCAACGTTATCTAATGTACCCTATTGCTTTAATTTTGATCATTGGTTTATTTAATAAAAGATTTATTCGTGCAGGATATTTAAGCCTTGTAGGTGTTGGAATAGGTGCTTATCATATTTATCTTCAAAATGGTGGAGGTGGAGGTGGATCCTGTGCAATAGATGTGCCGTGTAATCTAAAATATGTAGACATCTTTGGCTTTATATCAATTCCTGTAATGGCTTCTACTGGATTTTTAACGATATTTTTAGCCTTGTTGTATTATGATTTATCGAGGAAGGAAATAGTTGAGTAAAAACTTCTTAATCGCAGGAGGACTAGTTTTAGCAATTGGACTAGCTGTTGCTATTGGCGTAACACTTGTCGATGAACCGTTAGATGGCAACTTACCAGAAGGCGAAACAACAGTAAATGGTGATTTTCTTCCTGAGTTTGCATCAGAAAATGATGACAATATTGCCAGAGGCCTTGCTGCTCCAACTTTCTCGGCACCTAATCAAAACTCAGAAATTGTAACAATTGAAAAGAATGGTAACGCTAAAGCATTAATCTTTCTTGCTCACTGGTGTGGATACTGCCAGAAAGAAGTGCCAGTAGTTCAACAATATGTTGACTTAATAGGTATACCAGAAGGTATTGATTTAATAGCTGTTGCAACTTCAATTGATAGAGCAAGAGATAATTATCCTCCACATGATTGGCTAGCAAATGAAGGATGGACTGAAACTCAGCTATATGACCTTGATAAAGAGATCGCTACTGCTTATGGGTTAAACGCGTTTCCTTACTGGGTGTTTTTAGATAAAGATTTAAATGTTGTTGCTAGAAGAACTGGAAATCTTCCTCAAGACCAAGTCGGACAACTGCTTACAGCTTTAGCTTTACAAAGCCGATAAGTTATTTCGTTAGTACAGCAAGGTAGACAAAGTTAAACAAACCCATTCTTGCTATATTGCAATACTGGAAAGGGTGGGTTTGAAAATATTCTTCAGGTTGAGGGTATTTATCTAATGAGTTGTGAAGAAATCTGTATTCTTTTAGGTTAAAAGTTAACAACCCTATTAATAAAGTAACTTTGAATGTGCCTATCTTATGCAGTAATTTAAGAAAGTTATTTTTAGGCCTGGTCATATCAAGAAGAATAAATTTCCCACCTGGTCGTAAAACTCTATATACTTCTTCAATTCCTTTTGTAGGATCGTTTACATTTCTCCAAACGAAAGCACAATAAACACTATCGAATGAATTATCTGGAAACGGAAGATTTTCAGCACCACCAATAATTTTATTTTTAAATTTATTAAGTTGGAGCATCTTTTCATCAGGGTCTATAGCTGTTACTTCGAGGTTTTGAAGCTGTTGAAAAGCTGCACCAGTACCACTTCCAAGATCTAGAACTCTTGTTCCAGTTATTTGATTACTAGCTTTGTTTCTCCATGATTTATCAAACCCAAGCGTTATGACAGAATTAATTAAGTCGTAAAACTTATATATGTTTGAAAAGTTAGCTTTTTCTGCCAATTAGAGAATATATGCAACTGCTAGCAAGATACCTGTTAAGAAATGAATTCCTATTGTCGATACGTTCACTAAAAGAAGTTCGTAAGGAACTTTTTGACGATCAGCATCAGGATTATTCCACTTAATCATCCAGTCATCTGCCATCTTAAAAGCTTTCCAAACAAGCGCTAGGGGGAGTAACGCCATGAAAGCATAAACTGTACCGTAATCTGTGAAAAAACTTATACCACCTACAAATGCAACTGCAACAAATGCTTCAATCATGAATTGCTTATACAACTTCATTGGTTTTTCAAGCTTCATCCACTCACCTTGTTCTGAAGTTCTCACAACCCATGTATTTTTACCTACTGCAGCATCAGAAGGAGCATCTTGAAACTGATTAATCCAGACAATGAGCATTACAAGAATTGCTATTGGAACAGATGCAATCAATGCTTCAATCCAATTCCATTCTGAAATTACATTGTTATGAATTGAGGCTGTCAATACGTAATGTGCTCCCATTACCATAACCGGACCAAATCCAAGTGCAATTGCAATTTCTCCAAAGCCTTTATAGCCAAGTCTTACAGGATCACCGGTATAACCCAGTGCTAAAAATGTTCCAATTATACCCGTCCATAAAATTGGAGTATTACCAAAAAATTCTCCACTAACTTGTTGATTTAAGTGAAGACCAATGGCAACAGTTCCAACAATGCTAACTAATGCAGTTAAAAGAACTTGTCCAGGTGTCATTAAGCCAACTTGTATAACCCTACTACCACCATTAAACGGACTTGCCACCTTATTTATCTCGTCGGCGTTTGATGTGTGATCGAAATAATCATTTGATGAGTTTGTAGCAACTTGAGCTAGTGATGCTCCACCAAGAACAAGCCAAAACATTCTCCATGACCAACTTGAATCTAAACCAGCTTCTTTTAAGTCGTTCCATGCAACTGCTGCACCAATAAAAATTGGGGCAAAAGTAGCTGTTAAGAATGGTGCACGAATAGTTCTTAACCAAAGTCCAATTCTTTTTAGTCCAAGCTTAAAAGCCATTTTTACTGCAGATGTCTTATTTCCAGGATATGTCTTCCACTCAAACTTTTCTTCTTGAAAAAAGTTCACATATTTAATAGTTGTTGGTTTAATTCTGTAATAACCGACAACATCATTTTTGATTAAAAACTCATCTTCCATGAATTCTTTAAAAGCTTCAGTTGTATTTAAGACTAATTCGTAAGCTCTTTTCTTTTCACTATCATCTTTAATTTTGTAACACTCACCATCAATTTGTAATCCTTCGATTCCTTCTTGACCTTTTGGCCAAATTACAACATGCACTCTAGGGTTTAATCTTATTTGTTCAGCTTTGCGGGTTGGGTGAAAGGTAAAGAAAACTAAATCTTCTCCGTCTCTACTAAAAAATACAGAGGCTCCAGAAGAGTTACCACCTACACTAGTAGCAATAAACATTCGATCAGCTTGATCTAAAACGTTCTCAATTTTTTTATCTAAGACATCACTCATATCGACTACGATAATATGCTTGTGAAATAATGCACAAAGTATTTGGTTCATTATTTTAAATTTTTAACCTAATTAACATGGTTTAACATGTTTAAAGTTTTTAAAACACCAGAATTTAAAAAAGCCATTTCTTTTTTTGTAGAAGGTATAAAAGAAAACAAAAAAAGCTTTTATATTTCTAATATTTCAGCTCTTCTTTGGTGTTTTTTAGTCATCATTCAACCATATTTAATCAAAAGAATTATTGATGATGGTATTGTTGCGGAAAATCAAAGAGCTGTAATTGTATTTATTTCTTTTATGGTTATTGCAGGATATACAAGAGCAGTTTCAATTGGTACAAGAAGATATTTTAGCATGGATGTTTCCTTCAATGTAGAGGCTGGAATTAGAAATCGAATTTTTACACATATGCAAAAACTTGCATTTAATTATCACGATAAGGTACCAACAGGTGACCTAATGGCAAGAGCATCAAGTGATGCTTCACAAGTAAGACTAGCTTTTGCTATTGCACCGCTCGCATCTGCAAATATATTTTTACTTCTCATTTTAAGTGTCACATTGTTAAGCCTAAGTCTTCCACTTGGGGGGATAGTATTACTATCTATTCCAGCTGTTTTATGGCTAGCTTCTAATTTTTCTTCAAAAGCTATGGGTGTTTCTTTAAAAGTAAAAGAAGCAGAAGCAAACATGACTACAGAAGTTGAAGAGCAGCTAGGAGGAATCAGGGTTGTAAAAGCATTTGGAAATGAAGAGCAAGCTTCAAATCGAGTAGAAGATGCGGTACAAAACATTTACGATACTTCACTCGGTTACCTTAAGTTAAGAACAAAATTTGTTCCTTTATTTGAACTTATACCAATGGTCATAACACTTGCAGTATTGATTTTGGGAGGTTATTTAACAATTAATAATTTTCTCTCACTTGGAGAATTTATTGCTTTTACTCAATATGTATTTTTGTTAATTTGGCCTCTAAGAATTACAGCTTGGTTTTTATCTGAAATACCTTCAAGTGTTGCAGCTGGAAATAGAATTCTTGAGCTACTTAATGAAACACCAACAATTACAGATGATGAATCACCTTATGAGTTACCTGAAGATGGAGACGGTTCATTGAAGTTCTCAAAAGTAAATTTTAAGTATGGAAATGAGAAAATATTTGATGACCTTACTCTAGAAATTCAGGGAAAAAAGACTGTAGCAATAGTTGGTTCTACAGGTTCTGGAAAATCTACACTTGCGTATCTTCTTCCAAGATTGTATGAAATTGAGTCAGGCTCTATCGAAATTGATGGAGTAGATATCAAGAACTTAAGATTGAGTGAGTTAAGAAGCAATGTAAGCCTTGCTTTTGAAGAAAGTTTTTTATTTTCTAACACGGCAAGAGAAAACATCTCGCTTGGGTTAGAAGATGCATCACAAGAAGAGATAGAAGATGCAGCACTTATTGCTAGAGCTCATGATTTTATCTCACAACTTCCAGAATCTTATGAAACAAAGGTAGGGGAAAGAGGTTATGGCTTGTCTGGAGGTCAGAGGCAAAGGATTGCATTAGCTCGAGCTATTTTAAGAAAGCCACGAATACTTATTCTTGACGATGCACTTTCAGCTGTAGATGCTAGTACTGAGGAAGAGATTCGAAACGAATTAAATCAAGTGATGTCAAATATGACGACTTTAATAATAACAAATAGAGTTCCAACTATAGAGCTGTGTGATGAAGTGGTCTTTCTTGAAAATGGAAAAGTCAAAGCACAAGGAAAACATCAAGAGCTTATGGAGTCAGTAGATACTTACAAATCTTTGTTTTTAGAAAATGAAACTTCGGAGATATAGATATGAAAGAGAACACTTTCATAAGATCATTTAAACTAGTACCAGAAGTTCATAGACCCTTCTTCTTTGCTTCAATGATTGCAATGGTTGGAACCGGCGTGCGTATGATTGGTCCACAGTTAATATCCAGAGGAATTGACAATGGTGTAATGCAGTATGACTATCAGTACTTACTAATTCAGTGCCTCTTTTATTTCTTAACACTTGTTGTGTTGTATTTTGTGACAAGTAAGGCACTTCTTTCTATTGGTCTTGTTGGTGAATCTTTTGTAAAGAGCATAAGAGAAAAATTATTCAGACATATGTCATCTTTAGACATTAATTATTTTGAAAAAAATAAAACAGGAGTACTGGTAGCAAGAATGACTTCTGACATGCAAAGCTTGAATGAATTTGCAAGGGAAGGAGCTAGTAGTATTTTGACTTCTTTACTCACCATATTTGGTGCTACCATTGCTGTATTTTTGGTAGATGCACAGCTTTCGTTACTATCATTTCTGATTCTTCCGTTACTTGGAATTGCAACCAAAATATTTAGAAACCATGCCGATAAAACATACTGGTCAGTAAGGGAATGGATAGGACAAGTCTTTTCATCGCTACAAGAGGGAATATCAGGTGTAAGAATTATTCAAGCTTACGCAGATGAATCCAAGCAATTAAAAAGATTTAAAGAAGTAAATAATGAGCACCTAAAAGCAAACATGCAGTCAGCCAAAAACATTGCAATATACTTTCCTTTTTTGGAGATTACAAGAGTCACCTCAATTGCAGTAGTTATTTGGTTTGGAGCTGCAAGAATAGAGCAGGGTACATTAACAGTTGGTGAACTAGTTGCATTACTGTTTTATCTAAATTATTTTTTTGATCCTCTAATTCAACTTTCTTTTAACTATGATCTTTTAAGGTCTGCAGGGTCTTCAATGAAGAAAGTTTTTTCAATTTTAGATGAAGAACCTGTATTAAGTAAAACAGGAACTCTTTCGCCAAAAGTAGACTCAATTAATGTAATTAAATTCGAAAATGTCGAATTTTCGTATGGTAGGGAAACTGTACTTAACGATGTTTCTTTCTCAATCGATAGAGGAGAAAAAATCGCTATTGTTGGAGAAACAGGAGCTGGAAAAAGCACTATTGCAAAATTAATTTTAAGATTTTATCTTCCAAATAAAGGGGATGTAAAGTTTTATGGTGAATCTTCAAAAGACATATCACAAAAATGGGCAAGGAAAAATATTGCCTATGTTCCTCAGGAAAGCTTTCTATTTAGAGGTTCAATTCGAGATAATTTAATTTACTCCGATCCTGAAAAAATAGATTTAAATAGTGAGTTAGAAAATATTGGCTTAATCGATTGGTTTGAAAGATATGAAGATGGATTAGAACAAGATGTTGGAGAGAGAGGAGCAAATGTTTCAGCAGGAGAGAGGCAGTTTATTGCTTTACTTAGAGCAGTGCTTGCTAAAAGACAGATTATTGTGTTTGATGAGGCTACAGCTAACTTAGATATAGAATCTGAAAGTTCCATTCTTGACGCAACTGATACATTGCTTGATTATCAAACATCTGTTGTTATTGCTCATAGACTGGAAACTATTTTAAATGCAGAAAAGATACTTGTAATGAGTGAAGGTAAATTAGTTGGTTTTGATAATCATGAAACTTTATTTGCAAATAATGAAATTTATCAACAACTATTTTCAGCTTGGAATTTAGTTAATTAACTTCTTTTTTTAGTCTATTTTTAGCTATTTCGATGTAATTTTCTTCAATTTCATAACCAACAAAATTTCTTTCCAATAATTTTGCTGCTACAGCTGTTGTTCCACTTCCTAGAAAAGGGTCAAGAATTAAATCATTTTTGTAAGTGTATAGATTTATAAATTTTTGTGGAAGTTCTATTGGAAATGGAGCAGGATGTCCTATTTTCTTTGCTCTTGCTGGATTTATATTCCATATAGAAAGTGTGGATTCCATAAACTCCTCTTTTTCAAGAGATGATTCGCCTTGAGTAGATTTTTTCAGTGAGTCTTTTGAAAACACTAAACAATATTCGTGAATATCTCTGATAACCGGATTGGATGCCGATAGCCAGCTACCCCAGGCAAAATTAGCATTAGCTCCTTTAGATTTTTGCCAAATAATTTCACCTCGCATAATAAAACCAATCTCAATTAAAAGCTCTGTGAAGTATTTTGAAAAAGGGATATAGGGTTTTCTACCTAAATTAGCAACATTTACAACGACTCTTCCACCAGATTCAGTGACTCTGTATATTTCTCTAAAAATATCTTCCATCATTGACCAGTATTCGTTATCAGTTAAATCTAAGTCACTGTCCTTACCAATGTTGTATGGAGGGGAAGTGACTGTGAGGCTAACAGAGTTATTTTCTAATTCCTGCATATTTTCAGAACTTTTGTGAAAAATTTTATCTATTATTTGTGATTTATTGTTTGAATCTATGACTTCTTTTAATTCAGTTTTGTCTTGAAAAGTAGAGACAAATGCTTTTCGAGTTCCTGAACCAGATTTAAAATATGATTTTTTCTTCATAAAAGAATTTTACAGCTTTAAAAAGTAGTAATCTAAAATCAAAATTTTTTACGACAAATCAATAAATTTATCACTAACTTCTTCAATTTCTTCTAATCGCAAAACAGTATCTTCATAATTTGAATCATCATTACAAAAAATATAAGTTAAATTATCTAAATCTGTGATTTCATCAGATTCTTTTTGATTAGATATCCATAAAATTCTTTTTAATGACGATTGTTTAATTGACTTAATAAATACATCTCTTAAAGATTCCTCGGATCCTTCATAAAATATTCCACAAAATGCTCCCTCAGAAGCTGTATAGATATGTGAATCATCAAAAATATCACCTATTGCTTTTTTCCCAGGTAATTTTTCTATAAACTCTTTTTCAATTTTGTCTGAAATAAAAACTCTTAAATCTTGATTCTGATCTTTTAGACGATTCAATAAATTTATATGTTCTTCAGTATTTGGATTTATAAAAATTACTGGCATATAAAAAATAATAACTACTTAAGGGAATAAATTAAATCAATACTTTTTATGATTGAACCAGCACATTATTACAATATAAGTATGGCAAATGTTGATATAGATTTAGGAAAGTACTCGCTTGGGTGGTCTGACCCTGAGAAAAATGTTTTTAAACCTGAAAAAGGTCTTAATGAAGACATCATAAGAAAGATGTCAGAAATTAAAGAAGAACCAGAATGGATGCTTGATTTTAGATTGAAAGCATACAAAAGGTTTTTAGATAAGCCAATGCCTGACTGGGTTGCTAAAGAAAAATTAGACTCACTAGACTTTGACGATATTTATTACTACATCAAGCCTACTGAAGAGCAGGCTGATTCTTGGGACATGGTTCCTGATGAGATTAAAGAAACTTATGAAAAACTTGGCATACCTGAAGCTGAGAGAAGTTATCTTGCCGGCGTTACAGCACAATATGAAAGTGAAGTTGTTTATCACAGAAACAGAGAAGATCTTGAAAAATTAGGAGTAATTTTTTGCGATATGGACACTGCTGTAAGAGAGTATCCAGAACTTGTACAGGAATATTTTGGAACGATAATACCTCCAGGTGACAACAAGTTTGCTGCACTTAACTCAGCAGTTTGGTCGGGAGGTTCATTTATTTATGTACCAAAAGGCGTACACATTGAAGATCCTCTTCAAGCCTATTTCAGAATTAATGCGGAAAACATGGGTCAGTTTGAAAGAACACTAATAATTGTTGATGAGGGAGCTTCTGTACACTATATAGAAGGATGTTCTGCTCCTGTGTACACTACCGATGCTTTACATTCAGCAGTTGTTGAAATTGTTGTAAAACCTTCTGGAACATGTAGATACACAACTATTCAAAACTGGTCAAATGATGTATTTAATCTAGTTACCAAACGAGCTCAAGCATTTGCAAATGCAACAATGGAATGGATTGATGCCAACATCGGTTCTTCATTAACAGTGAAATACCCTTCAGTTTACCTAATGGAGCCTGGTGCTCACGGAGAAGTTTTATCTGTAGCGTTTGCTAATTCTGGGCAACATCAAGATACTGGAGCAAAGATGGTACATTTAGCTCCAGACACAACTTCACTTATCACATCAAAATCAATTTCAAAAGGTGGTGGAAGAGGTGCTTACAGAGGTTTGGTAAGAGTAGAAGATGGGTCTGAAACTGCTAAAAGTTTTGTAAGATGTGATGCTTTAATATTAGATGACAAATCTAGATCTGATACATATCCGTATATGGAGATTGAAGAATCTACTGCTGAGATTGGTCATGAGGCTACTGTTTCAAAAGTTGGTGAAGATCAGTTATTTTATTTGATGAGTAGAGGCCTCTCCGAAGCTGAAGCAACATCTATGGTAGTTGCTGGATTTGTTGAAGAGTTTACAAAAACCTTGCCTATGGAATATGCTATGGAGTTCAACAAACTTATAGAACTTAATATGATAGAAGCTGGCGCAATAGGTTAAGGTTTCATAAAAATTGAATAATAAAGTGTTTTCAAAAAATTTAATTTCAGAGCCTTATAACTCATTTAAAGAAATATCTACGAAAGATGAAGATTGGAAGTACACAAATATATCTAAATCAATAAATGATTTCAAAGTTGAAGAAGAAAATAATGATTTAGTTGAAAACAAAAATTTTGATATTGTTTTAAATTCAAATAAATTTTCTTGTAAAGAAAATGAGAATTTTAGTGTTACTGATCTAAATGATGTCTCCCAACCATTAATTACCGAATACGCTTTAAGACCAGTTGATAGATTTTTAGCTCAACAATATCAAAAGTGTAATGGTGGAATAATTATTGATTTTAAAGAAAATAATCAAGAATTTGTCACACTCAATTTACAAAATACAGGTTTATCAATTCCCTATATTGGGATAAATGTTGAAAAAAACGTCACAGCAAAATTATCTATAAAGTTTGGAGATTCTTTAAACGCTAATGTTTATTCAATTATTGAAGTTTTAACTAACAACAACTCTAATTTGGAATTGATTGTTGATGCTGATACTAAAAAAGAGTTAGATATTATAAATTCAATATTTGCAAGAGTTGAAAAAGACGGTTTTTTCAATATGCATACTGTAAGCACAGGGGGCTCATTTTCTAGAAATAGGATAGATGTTGACTTAATTGGAGATGGAGCTGGGTTCAATATAGACGGTGTTTATTTTGGAGAAAAAGCTCAAATTCACGACAATAGAGTTTTTGTAAACCATATAGCAAAAAGAACAACTTCAAATATGTTAACCAAGGGCGTTTTAGGAGACGAAAGTAAATCCGTATTTACAGGAACAATACACATTGGAGAGGGTGCTGAAAAAACAGAATCTCACCAGGAAAATAGGAATATATTATTATCAAAAACTGCAAGTGCTCATTCAGTTCCTAATCTTGAAATTTTATGTGATGATGTTATCTGTGGTCATGGATCATCTGTCGGACCTATTGAGGAAAACTTATACCATTATGTTATGTCTAGAGGTATTGATAAAACTGCAGCAGAAAAATTATTAATCAAAGGATTTTTTAATGAAGTTATCAATGAAGATGGCTGGGAAACTATCTCTGATAAAGTATCTGAAGAAATTATGCAAAAATATATAAATGTACTGGAAAGAGCAAAGTGAACATGAATACAATTAAGCTTTCAGAATTTGAAAATACATCTGTTGCAAAAATAGATATAAATGAAACTACGGTAGCCGTATTCAAAGTAGATGATGATTATTACGCTATTCAAAACATGTGCTCTCATTCTGAAGCAGATCTTGCTGATGGAGAGGTTTATGATTGCAAAGTAGAGTGTCCTCTTCATGGTGCAGAGTTTGATTTGAAAACTGGTGAAGCCTTAACGTTACCAGCTACGAAACCAGTAACTGTTTTTACAACTGAAATTGATGGAGACTCTCTAGTAATTAAGGAAAATCCGGATGCTTAAGATTACTAATTTATTTGCAAACATTGGTGATGTAAAAATCTTGAATGGAGTGGATTTAGAAATTGGTAAAGGAGAGCTTCACGCAGTTATGGGTCCGAATGGTTCAGGTAAGTCCACTTTATGCCATGTTTTAATGGGCAATCCAGATTTTGAGGCTAATGGTGAAGTAACACTTAATGATAGTGAAATATTAGGAAAGCCTCAGTTTGAAAGATCAGAGGATGGAATATTTCAATCCTATCAATATCCCATTGGGCTTCCCGGAGTATCTTTAATGGAGTTTGTTATGGCTTCAACAGAGGGATTGAACGAAGATGAAATAGTTTCTGTTGCTAAGAAATTTAAAGTTGAGAAGTTTTTAGATAGGGAAGTCAATGTTGATTTGTCAGGTGGAGAAAAAAAACGTTCTGAACTCTTCCAGCTTGCATTAAAAAAACCAAAACTAGCTTTGTTAGATGAAATTGATTCTGGTTTAGATATCGATGCTATTAAGACTGTAGCTAATTTAATTAATGAAAATAGAGATGATGAAACTTCTTATCTGTTAGTCACACATTACTCAAGAATTTTAAGATATCTAGATGTTGATCAAGTTCATATCGTAGTAAAAGGAAATGTCGTAAAATCTGGATCTAAAGAACTTATTGAAGAAGTCGATTCTGGTGGATACACTCAATATCAGGAACAGTAAATGACAGAACAATTTAGAACTGAAAAAGACTCAATGGGAGAGTTTCAAGTTCCAATAGATGCTAAATATGGAGCCTCTACAGCAAGAGCAGTAGAAAATTTCCCAATATCAAACCTTAGATTTTCCAGATCTTTTATTAAAGCATTAGGTGAGATTAAAAAAGCTTGTGCAAATGTAAATCAAAAAAATAAATTATTAGATAAAAATTTTGCAGATTCTATTATTGATGCAGCACAACAGGTAATTGATGGTGATCATGACAAAGATTTTGTTGTGGATATATTTCAAACTGGATCAGGCACCTCAACAAATATGAATGTTAATGAAATAATTTCAAAAATTGCTTCAGAAAGTTTAAGTGAAAATATTCATCCAAATGACCACGTAAACATGAGTCAGTCATCAAATGATGTAATTCCAACAGCTACTAATGTCGCAGCTGTAACAGAAATCGTAGAAAAGTTGATTCCAGCAGTTGAAAGTTTAATACAATCACTTGAAGATAAAGCCAAAAAATGGGAAAAAGTATACAAAAATGGACGCACCCATTTGATGGATGCAACGCCTGTTTCCCTTGGACAAGAATTTAGCGGATATTCAGCACTTTTATCAGAAAGACTAGAAGATATTAAATTATCGCTAGTAAATGCCAGTAAATTGGCTATTGGTGGTACAGCAGTTGGTACAGGAATCAATGCACCAGATAATTTTGGTAAAGATGTTGCAAAAGAGATTTCAAAATCATTAGGTATTAATTTTGTTGAAGTAGAAAACCATTTTACTCGCCAGGGATCTAGAGAAGAAGTTGTTCATTTGTCAGGTTGCTTAAAAGCATTTGCTGTATCTATGTTTAAAATTGCAAATGATATTAGGTGGATGGGTAGTGGACCTGTTTCTGGACTAAATGAGCTAATTATTCCTGCATTGCAGCCTGGCTCTTCAATAATGCCTGGCAAAGTTAATCCTGTAATACCTGAAATGGTTATGCAAGTTTCTGCGCAAGTAATAGGAAATGACAATACAATTACCTTTTCCTCATCAAATGGGAATTTTGAATTGAATACAATGTTACCTGTTATGGCACACAATCTACTTGAAAGTATTGAGCTTTTGACTACTAGTACCGATGTATTTGAAAAAAAATTAATTAATGATTTAGAAGCAAATACAGAAAAGCTTGATGAAAATATTCAAAAAAATTCAATTTTAGTCACTGCTCTTGTGCCTGTAATTGGTTATGACAAATCTGCTGAAGTTGCTAAAGAAGCAATGTCACAAAACAAAACTATTAAAGAAGTTTTAATTGAAAAAAACTTGATCTCAAGTGAAGAAATCAATGAGCTTTTAAATATAGAAAAATTAATTTAATGATTCAAAATTTAGCAATTGCATCTGACCATGCTGGATACAAACTAAAAAATTATATTGTTAACAACCTTAAAAGAGAAGTTAACATAAAAGATTTTGGAACTAATAATGAAGAGAGTTGCGACTTTCCAGACTTTGCAAAAGAAGCTTGTGATTTTGTACTCAATAATGAATCCTCTAGAGGATTATTGATTTGTGGAAGCGGTGTAGGCATGTCAATTGCTGCTAATAAAATTAAAGGAATAAGAGCTTCAAATGTATTTGATAAAGATACTGCAATACAAAGTGTTGAACATAATGATGTAAATGTTTTATGTTTAGGTGCAAATAACATGAATGAAGAAAATGTTTTAGAAATTATTGAAAGTTTTTTAGATTCCACATTAATTCAACAAGAGAGATATTTAAGGAGAATTAATAAATTAGAAGACTAGATTGACATTTGCCAAATTGCTTTAATCCAATCGTCTGTAATCTCATTCCTTGCAAAAACCACAATACCAATTGCACCCTCTTGATAAACCTCTCTCATTGATGTTCCGGTTGTGTATACATCGTCACAAATTAACAATGGATCATTTTCGTCATTAGATGCGTACTGTTTAAGCGCATTTTCAAAAGGAATACCTCCACGAGGTATACCAACAACATCTTTAAATTTAATTTTTTCGCTTACTATTTTTGCAAGCGCTTCGTAATCACCCTCACTTAACGCATCACATTCGACCTTCCAAGTTAATGGCAATCCTGCGTGTGAAATAAAATCTTCTCTAATAAATAAATTCATAATAACCTTCCTAATTTTACTGGATTGAAGCATACAGTTCCAAGACTTATGTGATCCGCACCTAAATCAATATAACGATCAATATCTTTTTTTTCAGATATTCCTCCACCAGCAATAATCTCAATATGAGGATAGTACTGTTTTATATGCTCAATAAATTTAGAAGTATAAGGGATAAGTTCTTTTCCGCTTAAACCACCTTTTTCGATGGGCAAAGTATTACAAGCATGGATTTGTTTAAAATTAAATTCATTTATATATTTTTCTAGTTCATCAAAAGTTGTTAATGGAGAAATCTTTCCAACATACCATTGCCGAGACTCATAACTGAAGTTTTCAATTCCTGAAGTAAAGTGGCTTTCAATATTTGGGCATGACATATTGACTTCTAAATTTGTATCATTTGGAATCATTTCAGCAAAAATTTTCCAATCATCTTCCTCAATTCCAGCTATTGAAAATACCTCATTTTCTTTATGATTTTTTATACCATATTCGAATCCAGGATTTCTTAAGCCTATTTTGTTAACCCACCCTCTTTTGGTGTATCTCAGTGTTTTTACAATTTGCTTTATACGACCTTTACGTTTTTCTATAGTCCAGCTACCAGTAACGGAGATTGTATTTGATGTTTTAACATAATTTCCAAATGGTGCTGCAATAAATGTTTTCATAACTCTAAATCATTGATAATGTAGTCGAGATTATTTCTTATAGATCTTCCCATAACTAAATATTTTGCACCTTCATTGATTGCAAAATTAGGTGTTGCAACATTTTTTTGGTCATTTTTGTCATCATTTTTAAGACGTATTCCAGGAGTTACAATTAAATCAAATAGCTCTTTTGTTTTAGATATTTCTGAAGCTGGACAAATTACTCCGTCAACACCACATTCTTTCGCCGCTTTAAACTCTTTGTTTACTTCTTCACTTACTGAGTTACTCATAGCTCTACTGGTTAATGCACTACTAACACCGAGAATTTGCAGAGTATTGCCTTTATTGTTTGATGCTTCAATTAAGGCATCGCTAGTAGAAGCAATATGAATTGTTAAAAAATCTGCTCCAAGTTTTGCTGCACTTCTTGTAGCTTCCTTAACAGTATTTGGTATATCATGAAGTTTTAGGTCTAAAAAAACTTGCCATCCTTGTTTTTTTAACTTTTCTACAACAGATGGTCCTTCAGAAACAAAGAGTTCAAGGCCTACTTTTACCCCGTATATATGATCTTTTAATATCTTTAGTTCAAATTCAAATTCAGATAATGATTTTCCATCTAGCGCAAAGAATATTGGTTTAACTGACATTTTGTATTGCCTCCATGTCTTCAAAAGATTTCGTATTTTCTAAAAATGCTTTTAAAAAAGCCTCAGCTTCCCTGACAGATGAAACTACTGCTACACCAGTTTCATGTGAGAGTCGCCTAATTTTCCATCCATCTGTATATTCATTTGCAAATGTAGGGGTATTGATAACAAGTGAAATTAGTTTATCTTGAAGAATAGTCAAAGAAGTTGGAAAGGTCTCATCAGCCCTTCCAACAATAGTTGAGTTAATATGATTATTTTTTAAGAATTTTCCTGTTCCGTATGTTGAATAAATTTTGAATCCTAAGTCAGAATAAGTTTTTACAATTTTTATAAAATTAGGTTTTTCTTGATCACTAAGAGAAACAAAAATTCCTTTTTCATTTTCATTTATTTCAACTCCTGCAGCTGCATAAGCTTTATTTAAAGCAACTCCAAAACTTCTGCCTATTCCCAACACTTCTCCTGTTGCTTTCATTTCAGGGCCAAGCATTGTATCTTCAGCTGGAAATCTTGACCATGGAAAAATAGCTTTTTTAATGGCTACTTTATTTGTTGAACTATTCAAATAATTGGTGGTTTTTTTGATTGAATCCAAACTATGTCCAAGCATCAAAAGAGTTCCAGCTTTAATTATTTGGTTTCCTGTAACTTTTGACACAAAAGGCATAGTTCTAGAAGCTCTTGGATTTGCCTCAAGAATAAATAATGTATCATCTTTGATAGCAAATTGAATATTTAATAACCCTTTTACGCCAAGGGCTTTTGCAAGAGTTGTACTCTTGTCTTCAATTTCCTTTATCATGCTATCCGTAATACTAAAAGGCGGAAGAACAGCAGTAGAATCTCCACTATGAACTCCTGCAGGTTCCAAATGCTCTAAAATTCCTGCAATAAAGACATCTTTTCCATCTGAAATTAAATCAACATCTATTTCGATAGTTTCGGTTAGAAACTGGTCAACAAGTAGTGGACCAGAACTAAAAGGATTCCCATCATCATCTGCAGTTGCCAGTATTGATAGATAGTTTTTTAACTCTTCATCATTTTTAACAACACGCATAGCCCTACCTCCTAAAACATAGCTTGGTCTTAACAACACAGGATAAGTAATTTCTTTCACTGCACTGATTAACTCATCTTCATTGAATGAAATTTTTGATTTTGGTTGATCAATATTTAAAGATAGGCAAAGTTTTTGAAATAAATCTCTATCCTCAGTTGCATCTATAACATCTAGAGACGATCCAGCAATTTTATAACCTGCTGAAGAGATTTTACCAGCAAGCTTTAGGGGAGTTTGTCCTCCAAGTTGAATAATTACTGAATCTGGTTTTTCTCTTGCTAACACTGCTCTAACTTCATCCCACGAAAGTGGTTCAAAATATAATTTGTCGGCAGTGTCATAATCTGTAGAAACAGTTTCTGGGTTTGAGTTAATCATGATAGCTTCATAATTGTTTTCTTTTAACGACTCAACACCATGAACACAGCAATAATCAAACTCTATTCCCTGTCCAATTCTGTTCGGCCCAGAACCTATGACTACGACTTTTTTATTTTTTGATGCACTGTCATCGTCTGACGTCCCAAAAGTGGAGTACAAATATGGAGTTTTTGATAAAAATTCTGCTGAACAAGTGTCTACAAGTTTATAAGCTCTCTTATTTTCAAGTTCATCCTTTATTTCTTTAGAATCTAAATCTTCATCAGTCCAACCAAGCATTTTTAAAATTGATACAGGAGTTGACTCTGGGTTTACATTAAAACTTTTTTCAATCTCTCTTAAGAACCACAAATCTACTTTTGACAATAAAGCTATATCTTCGATTGGCCAGTTTCTTCTAATAGCTTCTAAAATCGCAAAAATTCTTCTCGGTCTCGGTGTTTCAATTTCTTCTTGAAGTTGGTTTTTTGGTAGGTTTATAAATCGGTTATCAATATTCCTTATTCCTGTTTTACCTATTTCAAGTGATCTAATTGCTTTAGTTAAGCTTTCTGTGAAAGTTGAAGCTATTGACATAACCTCCCCTACACTTTGCATAGATGTTCCTAAAACGTCATCTGTTGAGGGAAATTTTGGAAAATCAAATCTTGGAATCTTGACTACAACATAGTCCTGAACTGGTTCAAAACTTGCTGGTGTTGAGCCAGTAATATCATTTTTTAATTCTGTAAGATTGTAACCAACAGCTAATAACGCTGCAAATTTTGCAATAGGAAATCCAGTTGCTTTAGATGCTAATGCTGAAGATCTCGAGACTCGAGGATTCATTTCTATAATTCTTCTATCACCATTTTCTGGATTAACTGCAAATTGAACGTTGCTACCACCAGTTGCAATCCCAATTGTGTCTAAACAAAGTAGAGCTTCGTCTCTCATAATTTGATATTCTTTGTCTGACAAAGTTTGAATTGGGGCAACTGTAATGGAATCTCCAGTATGAACGCCCATTGGATCAAAATTTTCAATTCCACAAACGATAACACCGTTTCCATCACTATCTCTCATTACCTCAAGTTCATACTCTTTCCACCCATAAACAGATTCTTCTATTAGAACTTCTTGTGTTGGGGATGCTTTAAATGCATCTTTTAATTTTTTTTCTAAATCTTTTTTGCTTTCAACAAGACTTGTGCCACCTCCACCTAGAATAAATGAAGGCCTAAGCATTAATGGAAATCCTATATCTTCACTAGCGGAGATACCCTCTTCAATAGACTTAACATACTCAGCTTGCAATGTTTTGATTCCTGCAATTTCCATAGCACTTTTAAATAGCCACCTATTTTCTGCAATCTCTATAGATTTTGCTGAAGCACCTAAAAGTAAAATATTATTTTTATCGAATACATTGTCATTTTCTAATTCCATTGATAAATTGAGTGCTGTTTGTCCACCTAATGTAGGTAAGACAGCATCAGGTTGTTCAATCTCAATTATCTTTTTCAAATAATTTACAGTTAGTGGTTCAATATATGTAGCGTCTGCCATTTCAGGATCAGTCATAATAGTTGCTGGGTTTGAATTAACAAGAATAACTCTATAACCTTCTTGTTTAAGAGCTTTTGCGGCCTGTGATCCTGAATAATCAAACTCACATGCTTGCCCAATTACAATTGGTCCTGACCCAATTATTAAAATGCTATTTATATCTTTATTTTTTGGCATAGTTACTTTCCATAAGTTTCACAAAGGGGTCAAAAATTTGCAGTCCATCAGATGTGCCTGGACCAGATTCTGGATGAAATTGAACTGAATAAGCCATTGACTCCCAGATACTAATACCTTCATTACTTCCATCATTTAAATTACTTGCGTAACTTTCAATTCTTCCAAATTTTTCATGCACAAAATCAGTTTCAAAATCATCTACAGCAAATCCATGATTCTGAGCAGTAATCAATGCTTTCTTGATTCCTTTAATTTCTACTGGGTGATTAGAGCCATGATGTCCAAATTCTAGTTTTTTAACAGTCAGACCACATGCAAGGCTTAAAATTTGATGACCTAAACAGATTCCAAATATAGGAATATTACCAATCAGTTTTTGAACAGTATCAATTACACCTTCAAGAGATCTTGGATCTCCAGGGCCATTAGATATTAAAACACCTTTTAGATTCATTGAAAGTATGTTTTCTGCTGATTCTTTTGGAGAAATTGCTACAGCTTGAAAATTTAACATTTTTAATACATTTACAATACTTTGTTTAGCGCCAAGATCTAAAATTCCAACTTTACCAACTGTATCATCACCCAATTTCAAACTACCAGCGGTTAGTGCTGAATTATCACCAATTATGTCCCTAGCATTCATAACTAAATTAATAAGTGAGTCTTTATCAATCTCTTGCCCTATTGCAAACATACTGGACCCACAGTCTCTAAGATGTTTTGTAATTGACCTGACATCAAAACCACCACTAAAGGGTATTTCATATTCTTTTAACCAGGAAGTTACAGATTTTTCTGATCTCCAAGATGATGGATCATATGTAAAAGAATTACCTATAGCAGCTTCAATTTTCGGTTCATTAGATTCATAATCATCTTGTGACATTCCATAATTTCCAACATGAGAAGAAGTAAACGTAATTATTTGATTTATATAGGAGGGGTCACTGAGTATCTCAACAAAACCTGTCATTGCTGTGTTAAATATTAGTTCACCAGTTGTAGGGTTAAATTCGTTATCGGACCATCCTATGAACTCATCTCCATTTTGATTGACAAGCAAAGTTTTTTTATACATGATTTAGTTCTTTCTGAATACTTACCTGGAAGTTTTCAAATGCTGAATTTTTATACAATGATTTTGTAATAAAAGTACTATCATTTTTAGTCCAGTTATTCTTTTTAGTGTTTGAGCTATCATATCCAAGACTAACCAAAATATTCATTGGGTTTATTGACATAAATCTTGTTAATTCTTCCAAGCTAAATAAATTTGAAGAAAATAAAACAACAAATGCTGACTCTAACCCAACTACGCCTCTTGCAGATTTCTTGAAACTTACTTCTTTAGTTTCTTTTGGATGCGGCGCGTGATCAGTAGCAATTACATCGATAGTTCCATTTTTTAGGCCTTTAATTAATGCCTGCCTATCTTCTTCTGATCTTAATGGTGGATACATTTTGAGGCTTCCATCATTCATATTTATATCTAAGTTATTTTTTAATAAGTGATGAGGGGTTACTTCAGCAGTTACTGGAAGGTCATTTTCTTTTGCATCTTTAATTAGTTCGACACTCTTTTTAGAAGAAACATGTTGAACATGGTATCTTGTTTTATATTTGTTTACTAAATCTAAATCTCTTTTTACAATTTCAAACTCTTCATTTTCATAAATAGTAATTAATTCCGAAGTATTGTGAGGAGGTGCTATATCACCGGGATTTGTGTGACAGTTTTTTTCACAATGTTGAAAAATTGCAGCATTTAATTGAGCAATTTTTTTAAAAGCAATTTCTGAAAGATCATCATCAATAAGTGTTTTCCCATCATCTGAAAAAATTGTTACTCCTTCGTCAACAAATTCATTAAAATTTACAAGTTCTTTTCCATCAAGGTTTTTTGACAATGCTCCAACTCGATGAACTTTTATGTCTAATTTTTTATCAAAGGACCTCGCAAGCTTAAGATTTTCTATTGAATCAATTGTTATTTCAGAATTTGCCATAGCTAAAACTTCTGAGTACCCACCGTTTAGTGCTGCTTTTTCAATTTCTAAAAAAGGGAAATTATTTTTATTGGGATAACGTGTATGGGTATGAAGATCAATAAAAGATGGCAGTTCAATCATATTGCTCCAAAAACATATTGATAGCTTGCAACCCTTGCAGGAATTGCCATTTTTAGTTGCTCTTGGTAAATAAATTTTTTGCTTTTTGCTGCATTGTCGTCTATTTCTATTCCAATATTTATCGGCATTGGGTGCAAGACAACAAAGTCATCAGAAGTGTTTTCAAGTATTTCATTGGTTAATTGAAAGTTTTTTTTGTAATTATTAAAATCAAAACCCTTAATATTTTTTATGCGTTCTTTTTGAACTCTTAATAATTCAACAGATCCTGAATTTTCAACTACTTCTTCCCAAGAATTAAAAACACATAAATTATCTAAATTTCTAGGAAGAAGTTCTTCATTAGAGAAAACACCAACCTTAAACCCTAATTTGGTCAGTAACTCTCTACCAGAGGAAAATACTCTAGAATGCTTGAGGTCACCAACATAAGTTACTGGTACTTCATAGGAAAATTTGTTTAGTTTTGTTAGAGTCGCAACATCAACTAATGCTTGTGTTGGATGAGAAGTATTACCAAATCCTCCACTAATAACTGAAATTTCATCAATATTTTTATATTCCTCTAAATTATTTTCTTTTGTCCTTATTACTAATGCTTCTATTCCCATAGATTTATAAGTTTCCAATTCGTGAGTCAAGCTTTCACCTTTTTCTTTAGCTGAAATTGAGTCTTGAGACTCTACTACATTGATCCCCAATTTCTGTGCAGCAATTGAAAATGAAAGTCTAGTTCTTGTTGAGCTTTCATTAAATTGTAAAAGGGTAAACGAATCAATTTTTTTTAATTTTTGTACATTGAGTTTTAAAATTGCATTAATAATCTTTTCTAAATTTTCTTTTTCTACATTTTGAAAATCAAGAAGATGCTCCATATTCTATTTGACCTCAACCTTATCAACATCATCTAATTCTTTTAGAAATACGGAAACATATTCTTCTTCATTAGTAGGTATATTTTTTCCAATGAATTTTGGACTAATGGGTAGTTCTCTATGGCCTCTGTCAATCAAGCAAAGAAGGGATATTAATCTTGGCCTACCTGTATGAACTACGGCCTCTATTGAAGCTCTTAAAGTTCTTCCTGTATAAATAACATCATCAATCAAAATAACATCTCTTTCTTGCGGATTAATATCTAATTTGGTTTTCTCAATTTCTTCTTCTAAATCATCTCTAAATGGTAAATAATCGACAGTATCAATATCATGTGCGTAATTTAGTTGATCAAGGTTTTTTGAAATTCTTTTTGCAATTAAATCACCTCTTCTTGGGATTCCAAGTAAAAGAGGATTAGTAAATTCAGATTCGGTGATTTCTTTACTAAGACGATAAATTATTTTATCTATTTCCAAGACATTTCCTTCCGACACTCACAGGTGTCAATTAAAGTTGTATTAATACTACCAAAAAATTAATTTAAAGAATTTGATTTACCTATTTTCTCTAAAGAATGGAATACCAATATTTTTTGGAGCACCAGTATTTCCATTTTTTATGATTGTTAAGAAAACTAATACAAGAATAGTAATGATGTAAGGTGTAATTTTGACAATGTATGGACTCATTTCAAATCCATATGTTTGTAAACGTGGACCAAGTGCCTCAAGAAAACCAAATAGTAAAGCTCCGAACGCAGTTCTATATGGTTTCCATCCTCCGAAAATTACTAAAGCTAATGCAATCCATCCACGCCCAGAGGTCATACCATCGGTCCAATATGGAACATAGCTTAAAGTAAGATAAACACCAGAAAGACCAGCAAAAGCTCCACCCACGCAAGTAGCTATAAATTGTGTTTTTGCTATTTTTAGCCCCATAGAATCTGCAGATTTCAGATCCTCGCCTATTGCTTCTACTCTTCTTCCGAACATTGTTTTCTTTAAAATATAAGCAGTAAAAATCATAAGCAAAATAGCTATGTAAAAGATAATATTTTGATTAAGCAGTACTTGAAAAATATTTGATGGTTCTGCAATATCAATAAGGCTTTCAAGTTTGACTTCTAATTTTCTTCCAACATATGGCTTTCCAATCAAAGAAGAAAGAGAGAGTCCAAGAATAGTTAAAATTAATCCAGACACTGTTTGATCTTGTTTTAGGACAACAGTTACAAAAGCATGAATTGATGAAAATGCTGATGCACTTAAAACACCAACAATTATTGCTAGAAACAAACTTTCCGTATTAATTGCTGTAATGAAACCTGAAACAGCTCCAACTGAAATCATTCCCTCTACCCCTAGGTTTAAAATTCCGGATTTTTCAGTAATAAGTTCTCCTAAAGCAGCAATAAACAACAATGTTGCAGCTTGCAATGTAGCATTTAGTAAACCCATTAACTGTGCATCAATCATTTTCATCCTTTTTTAAAATTTCATATGAAAAAAAGAATTGAGCTACCAAAGCACCAAAAAGAGTAGTTGCCTGAATTATCTCAGCAATATATGAACTTACACCGATAGTTTGTATTACAGAGCCTCCGATAGTTAAAGCTCCAAACAAACAACCTACTAGGAATATACCAATAGGTCTCATTCCAGTGATTGCTGCAACAATAATAGCTGTATAACCAAATCCCTGAGAAATTCCAGTTGATACTCTGTGTGTTTGGCTTAATAATTCGATTGCTCCAGCTAGCCCAGCAAAACCACCACCAATTAACATTGCAAAAAATGCTTTTTGCTTTGCACTAATTCCAGCATAAATGGCAGTCAATTCTGATCCACCAGCTATTCTCATTTCATATCCAAATACTGACTTGTCTTTAATGTAATAAGCTATGAGAGTGAAAAGTATACAAATTAAAAATCCAGAGCTTAATTTTCCCAAAACAGTCGGTAAATAAACTGACTCACTTACATAGGCTGCTGCAGGAAAATTTAAAGAAGCAGGATCTTTCCAAGCACCATTTATTAAATAAATAGTTAGCCCAAAGACAATATAATTCGTAAGAAGAGTTGTAATAATTTCATTCACTCCAAATAAAACTTTTGTAATTGCAGGGAAGAGAATACAAAAAGCACCTCCTAAAAATCCAGAAACTAACAGTAGCAAAATATATATTTGTGAATTATTTATTGAAGTATTTATGTAAACAAAATTTAGAGCAATAGCTCCCATGAAAATTTGTCCTTCAGCTCCAATGTTCCAGAGCTTTACAGAGTTAATTATTGAGATGCCTAGCCCAGCCAATATAAGAGGTATCGCCTTATTTAGTGAGTTGCTGAGACTATTTACGCTGCCAATAGATAATTTAAGCATTAAGGAGAAAACATCGAAGGGATTTTTTTCCTGAATAAATAATATTAAAGACCCCACAGCAAGAGCAATCAAAAAGCCTATTAAGAAAGAATAAAAAGTTGCTAGTTCATTTCTGTAAAGTTTTTTAGAAAGAATATATTTATTCATTTATACCAGCCATTGCATAGCCTATTGTCTCAATTGTTGCTGAATCGATTCCAACTTCTTTTACTACTTTGCCTTCGTAAAGAACAATTATCCTGTCACTAAGTTTAAAAAGCTCATCAAGATCCTCTGAAATCAACAGAACAGCTGAACCTTTGTCTCTTTGATTAATTATCAATTTATGAATTGCTTCAACTGCACTAACATCCAATCCTCTTGTTGGCTGGGCCGCAACAATTACTTCAGGATTTGAAATTAATTCTCGACCCATTAAAAGTTTTTGCATATTTCCACCTGATAGAGTAGATATTTCTGCTTTTACATCAGGTGCCTTAATCGCAAACTGCTTGATTAGATCATTTAAATAACCTAGCATTTTTCCTTTTGATAAATGAGGACCATAGCTTGCCTTAAAATATTCTTTTATAGCAGAATTATCCAAAACTGACACACCCGGAGCTAAACCCACACCAAGTCTATTTTCAGGAATATAAGAAAGGCTTAGCTTTTTTCTAGATTTAACACCTTTTTTTGAAACATCTTGAGAATTAATTAAAACTCTTCCTTGAAATTCTTTTTCAATTCCACAAATAACATTTGCTAGCTCTACCTGGCCGTTACCAGATACACCAGCAACACCCAGAATCTCTCCTGATTGAATTGTAAAAGAAATATCATCAAGTGATTTAAATTGTTCACTGTTTGTAAGTGATATGTCTTTTACTTCTAATTTGACGTCACCCTTTTTGTTATCTTTTTTAAAATTAGAAGTTTTAACCTCACCCATCATCAATTCAATAAGTTCCTGATCAGTTACTTTTTCAGTTTCTAAATTTTTTGCAACCATTTTTCCATTTTTCATTACAAATATTCTTTCAGTAAAATCTTTTATCTCTTTTAATTTATGAGTAATTAAAACAATGGTTTTATCATCTTCCTGAGAAAGTTTATCCAAAGATTCTTTAAGCTGTAATGTTTCCTGAGGAGTCAGAACTGCAGTAGGTTCATCAAGAAGCATAATTTCACTATTTTTAAAAATTAATTTCATTATCTCTACCTTTTGTTTTTCACCTACAGAAAGTTCGCTAACAGGAGTTAAATAATTTGAATTTAAAGTAAATATTTCTGAATATTTTTCATATGCTTCTTCAAAATTGTCGGAATATATATTTGCTTTTGAAAGAGTCAGATTGTCTTTTATTGTAAAACTTTCAATAAGTCTAAATTCTTGATGCACCATTCCAACCCCAAAAGAAGTAGCAATATCAGGGTTCATTTTTTTGATTTTTTGATTTTTTATTTTAATAGTTCCACTTTCTGGTATATATATTCCAGATAAAACATTCATTAAAGAGGATTTTCCAGCACCATTTTCACCTAACAGTCCGTGTACGATACCTTTTTCCAGATAGAAATCAACACTATCAAGTGCTTTTATGTTTCCAAAAGTTTTAGAAACACCTGTAACTTCAAGAATTGGGGAAATCATTTATAAAAGTAATTAAGCACTCCAGCATGGCTGGAGTGCTTAATATAAAACATGTTATGGATTTACAGTACCAATAACATTATCGATAAATTCATCCTCAATAATTGGAGGATCAAATTCTCCAGCAATCATTGCAAGAACTTTACTTCTTATGTCACCCGAGACGACTCCGTCAACAGTTCCTCGCTCTTCATACCAAGATACAAGTCCTGTTTCCATTCCTCCCCAGTAGGCGCCACCTGCAAATTCATCATTAATAATTGAATTTACAACATCAACATAATATGGACCCCAGTCCCAAACAGGTGCTCCAACAAATGCTTCTGGAGCTGCTTCTTTTCCATAAACAGTGTTGTATGAAATCCACTTTGCTCCATTAGCTTCAGCAACTACACCAGTTGATGGTGAGTCTTGATGTTGTGCTAATACGTCTACCCCAGTTTCAATTAAAGCATTTGCTGCTTGCGTTTCTTCTTCTGGACCAAACCAGGTAAAAGTCCAAACAACTTCTACTGTTGCATCAGGATTTACTTCCTTAACCCCAGTAGCAAAAGCATTAATTCCTCTTATAACTTCTGGAATTGGGAAAGCTGCTACATAGCCAATTTTGTTGGTTTCTGTTAATGAACCAGCAGCCATACCTGAAGCGTATCTTGGTTGATACATCTTTCCAAAGTAGTTTCCAAAGTTACTATCGTTACTTAAATAACCTGAGCAATGTAAAAATATGACGTCTGGATATTCCTCAGCCATTTCTGCCATTGCATCAATGTAACCAAACGTTGTTCCAAAAATTATATTGTAACCTTGCTCAATATAGGCTTCTGCAACTGTTCTGAATTCTGTAGCATCTTCTGGGATAAGCTCTGTATAAGCTGTTTCAATTCCAGTTTCATCGGCTAAGAACTGTCTTCCTACATCATGTGCTTGTGACCAGCCACCATCGTCTGCTGGACCTACATACACAAATGCAGCTTTGTAATCATCTACGTCTGCGGCTCCCCCGCAGGCCATAGCAAGAATACTGATAATAAGTAGGCCTACCGCCCAACTTCTTCGCATCCTTACCTCCTTTTCATACGATTAGTATAGAACATGCTCAAGCTACGTCTTTTATTTTGAAGCTAAAAAATAATTAAATATTTTCTCTGCACTTTTTATTCTTTGATAAAATTAGCACTTACGAAAATGGAAAAATTAATTTATACCTGGGAACAGCAAATTGATGACACAAATTTAATTTGTGAAAAAATTGAAGCAGATGGATTTAAACCAGATGTAATTGTTGGCATTAGTAGAGGAGGATTGATTCCTGGAGTCATGATTTCTCATAAACTCAACATACCTTTTAAACCAGTACATGCTTCAACTAGGGACTTTCCACATTGGGAGAATTATCTTCCGAAATCTAATGATTCAAAAGTTTTAATTGTTGATGATATATGTGACAGTGGAGAGACTTTTGAGCGATTATCAAACTATATTAAGGATAATATAAACCATGAGTGCGATGTTCGTTTTTCTGCCCTGTGGTGGAATAACGAGTGTGATTTCGAGCCGCATTATTACACGAGAGATTTAGCAAAAGACTCTGAACCAGTCTGGATTTTTTTTCCACACGAAAATTGGTGGGAAGGTTCAATCAGCTAATTTTTGAGAAAATTCCTTTATAGTCTTCAACATACTAAACGCACCATTTCTTCTAGCTGGACTCAAGATTACACCTAACTCAAATTCCTCCATTAGATCAATCTCTGAATTTACAATATCTTTTGGCGCTTCGTCGGAGTAGATTGATGCAATTAAGGTTACAAGTCCCTTAGCTATCAATGCATCTGAGTCGCTTTTGAAATATAATTTATTGTCTTTTTCTTCTGGTACTAGCCAGACTTGACTCTGACAACCATTTACTTTAAATTCATCAATTCTTAATTCTGTTGGAAAGTCTTCACTTTTCTTAGCTTGTTCAATTAAGTATTGATATTTTTCTTGTGGGTTTGGAAATAATGATAGAGTTTTTTTGTACCCTTCGACTTTTTCTTGAATACTCATTTTAAGTTAATAATTTTATGCTTTCTTCTATAGCATTTGATAAGATATCAAAATCTTCTTCATCATTATAGATATAGCCTGTAGCTCTAAATGTAGCATCAAGGTTTAATTTTCTGTGAAATGGCTGAACACAATGATGTCCTGCTCTTACTGCTACACCAAAAGTGTCTAGCATCAAGGAGACATCTGTTGCATGGACGCCATCCACACTCATAGCAAAAGTACAGCCAGCTAGTTTAGAGTTTGTATGGATAATATTTAAACCATCTATGTTTTCTAATTTATTCTTTGCATATTCTCGAAGATCATCAGAATGTTTTTGAACACTATTCATATCTAGGTTTGATAAATAATCAACTGCTGCTCCAAGACCTATTGCCTCAACATATGGAGGAGTACCAGCTTCAAATTTATGTGGAATTGGGGCCCAAGTAGCTGTATCGTAAAAAACTTCTTCAATCATATCTCCACCTCCATAAACAGGATCTAAATTTTCTAGCAGATCTTTTCGTCCCCAAACTACTCCGATACCAGTTGGTCCGAGCATTTTATGGCCTGAAACACACAGAAAATCTATCCCAAGATCTTGTACATCAATTTTTCTATGTGGAACAAGTTGAGCTCCATCAACAATGTAAACCGCATCAGTTTTTTCTTTTACAAGGGAATTTATTTTTTTAATGTCAGGTAGCATTCCCGATATGTTTGATTCACCTACTATTGAGACAACTTTTGTGTTTTTATTCAAAAGGCTTTCAAGATGATCAAAGTCTAATTCAAATGATTCGGATACGTTTACATAATTAATTTTCAAATTGTATTTTGCGGCAGCCATTTGCCATGGAATTATATTCGCATGATGCTCAATTTCTGAAAGTATTACTTCATCTCCTGAATTTAAATCTTTACAAATTGAATTAGCTAAGAAATTAAATCCCTCAGTACATCCTTTTGTAAAAATTATTTCATCTGAAGAGTATGCATTTATTAAGTTTTTTAATTTATTTCTAACTTCTTCATACTTAGCAGTGGTTTCAGAAGACAACACATATGTGCCCCTATGAACGTTTGCATTCATGTTTGTATAAACATTTGTCATTTCATTAATTACTGAATTTGGTTTTTGTGAGGTTGCACCAGAGTCTAAATAAGTGAGTCTTTTTCCATTTATTTCTCTATCAAATATTGGAAAATCTTTTTTTAGATCGCTTACTTTTATCATAGGTATGATTCATATCCTTCTTTTTCAAGTTTTTCAGACAACTCTACGCCACCGGATTCAACAATTGCTCCATCTACAAAAACATGTACAAAGTCAGGTTTTATATATTCCAAAAGTCTCTGATAGTGAGTTACAACTAAATAACCTTTATCATCAGTTTTCAATTTACTTACACCTTCACCAACAACTTTTAATCCATCTACATCCAATCCTGAATCGGTTTCATCTAAAACTGCAAGCTTAGGATTCAACACTGCTAGTTGAAGAATTTCATTCCTTTTTCTTTCTCCACCTGAAAAACCTTCATTTAAGTATCTATCGGCGAAATCTGCAGACAAGCCTAACTGTTCCATAGCTTCGGCAACTTTCAATCTAAGCTCAAGTGTCGTATACTCAGTTTCTTCAATATTAGTTAGTGCAGTTTTGAGCATATTTACTATTGTGACTCCTGGAATTGATTCTGGATATTGAAACGCAAGAAACATTCCTAATTTTGCTCTGTTATCTACTGGTTCTTCAGTGATATCCTCTCCTTCAAATATTACAGATCCTTCAGTAACCTCATAAACTGGATTACCCATAACTACATTTGCCAAGGTAGATTTACCAGAACCATTCGGCCCCATAATTGCATGTACTTCACCAGGATTAATCTTTAAGTCAACACCCTTCAAAATTTCAGTACCATCAACTTCTGCGTGTAAATTTTTAATTTCTAACATAACTCCTATGTTAATTATGATTTGAAACAACTTAAATATGATTAGCGAAATAAAAAATAAAAATTACAATTAGATAATGCAATTTACATTAAGTGAACTTCAAAACGAAATTAAAGAAAATTCAAATAAACTTTTAAAAGAAAATATAGACCTTCTTGAAACAATCCAGAAAGTTGATGAAAACTGCAGAATCGATAAAAAAGTTTGGGATCTAGTTATCGAGCAAGGTTGGTTGGCCTTAGATGTTCCTGAAGAAGATGGTGGACTTGGTTTTTCTAATACCGACACAGCCATACTTTCTGAGGTTCTTGGTTACTATATGCCGATAATTCCAATTTTTAGCTCAGGTGTAGTTTTTAAACACATCTTAATGAATTCAAAAAAGGAAAAAAAAGACGAGTTATTACCTGAAATTATAAGTGGTGAAAAAATTGGTACATTTGCAGTATATGAAAGTGATAAATATGAAATTAATCAAGACACCTTAAACTCACAGCTAACTACTAGTGATTCAGGTTATATTCTTAGTGGGAACAAAAAATACGTTATGTTTGGGGATGTTTCTGATTACATTGCTGTTTTAGCAAAACATGAAGATGGATATAAATTTGTTTTAGTTTCTTCTGACTCTGATGGAGTAACAATTAAAGAAACCACTTCTCTAGATCAAACACGACCAATGTGTGAAGTTGAAATGTCTGATGTTGCATTAGATAGTGATGCAGTTTTAATTGAATTAGATGCCGAGTTGTCTGAATGGAATAAAGTTAAAAATATTGCACTTGGCTACTTAGCTATGGAGCAGGTAGGTGCATCACAGGCATGTTTAGATATGTCCACTCAGTATGCAAAAGAGAGGATACAATTTGGAAGGCCAATTGGATCTTTTCAAGCAATTCAACATATATGTGCCAATATGCTTATGCAATTAGAAAGTGCAAAATCTGTAGCTTACAGTGCAGTTAGAGTTGATTATTCAGATGACGTAGAGACTGAAATGAGTTCAATGCTTGCCAAATCATATTGTTCTGAAGTTTTTAATAAAATTGCAGGTGACAATATTCAAGTTCACGGTGGGATTGGATTTACATGGGAACATCCAGCACACTTATATTTTAAAAAAGCAAAGTCCGATTCACTCTTATTAGGAACTCCTAAATTAGCAAGAGATAAAATAGCAGAACTACTTAACCTCTAAATTGAAAAGATTAGATAGATTCGAAAACTCTAGGTTTGTCGGATATCGAAAAAATATGAAAGTTTATGATTGTGACAATGAAGAACAGTTTGAAAAATTAACATCTTTGACTAATAAAGTTGACTACATCAAATTTAATCTTATTCAGTCATTTTCACCAGATAATATTGATGAAGCAAAAAATAGAGGTTTTAAACCTGCCTAACTTTCTCCCAGTAATTTGTGTCTGAATTTAATACATGGTTAATCAAACCTTTGTTTTCCAGATAGATTAAGTGAGCCATAGTTTCCTGAAATGCAAGCCTTAGGTTTAGTTCATCAAGTTTTCTTGGAAAAAGTAAATTTACAATCTCCCAGCCGGAAAATTTTGAGTTCCCGATGAGATCGATAATTTTATCAGATCTTTTTTTGTGATGTAGTTGCATTTGTTCAATACGTGAATAGGGTTTTTCAA
>Ga0181598_1000113_pt1 | contig 68817 bp, 62 predicted proteins | sample 041ome_4_FD_153295 | JGI IMG/M metagenome (GOLD analysis project Ga0181598, IMG submission 153295) | Coastal salt marsh microbial communities from the Groves Creek Marsh, Skidaway Island, Georgia - 041404US metaG (spades assembly) | ecosystem: Environmental > Aquatic > Marine > Intertidal zone >... | reverse complement strand
ACTCAAATGCATCGCTGATGAAGGGAAGAACCAGCAAGCGTTTATTTTCTATTAAAAGCTTTATCAAATTTTCACATTCACTTGAAATCTTTTTTTGACAAATATTAAACAACAATTTCTCTTTATCAGACTCGAGAATTTTTGAATCCTGAATAACAGACTTAATTGAATCATTTTCAACAACGCCTGATAACAACTTGAGCATTTCTGACCAATCGTTTAACTTCTTTTGATCTTTCGCCAGATCAAAAATAGCTTGAGCATATGGTCTAGCAATTGTTGAAATTTCAGCCATTTTATTAAAGATCCTTAGAGAGTTTAGTTAACATTGCACTGTGAGTCTTAGCATCTATTTCTTTTTCAAGAATTTTTTGTGCGCCTTCTATTGCAAGAGATGCAACCTGAGCTCTAAGATTTTCTTTGGCTTTATTAACTTCTTGTTGGATTTCAGATTTTGCATTAGCAATAATACGATCTGCATCGATTTTTGCATTTTGTTTGGCTTCTTCAATTATTTCACTAGCTCTTTTTTCTGCTTGAGAAACAATTTCTGAAGACTTTTCTTTTGCACCGTCTAAAACCTCAGTTGTTTTTTTCTCTGCCATCTCCAAAGAAGCCTTTCCTTCTCTGGCTGCTGCCAATCCGTCAGCAATTTCTTTTTGTCTATTTTCAATTGCATTAAGTAATGGCGGCCAAACAAATTTGACAGTGAACCATATTAAAATTGCAAAAGTTAAAGCTTGTGCAATTAAAGTAAACTGGATATTCATTTAATCTCCAAATTTATGATATCTAAATTAAACATTAAACGCCTGGTGTAACGCCCATTGTTAGAGGATTTGCAAAAGCAAACATCATCACAATACCAACAGCAATAATGAAAGATGCATCAATCAAACCTAAAAGTAAGAATACTTTTGTTTGTAATTGTGAAATCATTTCAGGTTGTCTTGCTGCGCCATCTAAAAAACTTGCACACATAATACCAATACCAATACAAGCACCAAGTGCACCTAAACCAACCATAAGGCCAAGACCGATTGCTGTGTATGATTGAACTGTTGCTAAAAATTGTAAAGCTTCCATTTAAATTCCCTTCAAATAAAATTAGTGGCCTTCATGAGCCATGGATAAATAAACTACGGTTAACATCATAAATACATAAGCTTGTAATGTTACGATTAGAATATGGAAAATTGCCCATCCTGCTCCTAACAAAACACTTGCTGCAGTACCTACAACGCCAGAAAAACCTGCAAGCATAGCAATCAATAAAAAGATCACTTCACCCGCATACATATTCCCAAAAAGTCGCAATGAATGTGACAACGGTTTTGAGACATATTCGATTAAATTAAAAATAAAGTTAGCAGGCCAAACAAATGGGTTTGATCCAAACGGTGCACAAAAAAGTTCATGTAACCACCCGCCAAGTCCTTTAACTTTTATTCCAAAAAAGATCATTAAAAACCACACGCCAAGTGCTAGAGCAAAAGTTGTATTAACGTCAGCTGTCGGAACATTTCTCCACTCGTGAATACCAAACCAACCTAAAATAGTTGCCATAATATCAATTGGTAAAAAATCCATGGAGTTCATCATGAAGACCCATAAAAAAACGGTCATTGCTGCAGGAGCAACAAAAGCATGACGATCGCCGTGAAATGTTGCTTTGACTTGATCATCTATAAATGAAAAAACCAATTCAACAAAAGCTTGAGTTTTAGAGGGAACTCCAGAAGTTGCTTTTCGGGCAAACCACCAAATAAATCCAATTGTAAGCAATCCAAGAACAAGAGAAACTACTACAGAGTCTAAATTTAGAGTCCAAAAAGGCGTATCACCAAACTTAAACTCATTAAAAGCTAAATGATGACCTATGTATTCATTAGGTGAATTATAGGAATCTGCCATAAATAATTCTCAACTTAATTTATCTAATTTAGATATCGCCAACCCTGACATCAATGCTGAAATAGCCAATCCAAGCACCAAACCAAACGGCTGTATATCTGTATAAAATTTAAATCCCAACCACAATGCCACAATTATAAATATTAATTTTACAAGTTCAGCTTTTATAATATTAACTATGACTGATGATGCGGGCTGTCCCTTTACATTTATTTTTGCAATGGGAAAGGATAAAACAAATCCACCTAAGACTGCACCGAATCCAATCAATAATGATAATCCCAGTGCTAAGGAGTAGTAATAAACCAAAAACAAAAACAATACTGATGCAACAATCACTTGACGCAAGAGCATTTTTTTTAATTGTTTTGGCAATCCTCCCAATTTTTCAGTGATTAAATCAAAATCTTTCATTTCACTGAAAACGTTCCTTACAAAAACATTGAATTTTGAATGGAAATTAGAGACAAGTCAAGGCTTAATCATGCCTAAAATTTTAAGCTCTTAATTAAAATATCAAGCTCGTCTAAATTGCGATATTTTATTTTTATTTGCCCAGAATTATTAACCTTATTGTCTATGGTAACCGTGTAACCTAATTTTTCTGATAATTCTTTTTCTAAATTTTTCAGGTCTTTGTTAGATTGTTTTTGATCTAGTGTTTTTTTGGTCTTTTTTCCATTTAAATTATCATTTATTAAATCTTCAACTTTTCTTACAGATAAATTTTCTTGAATAATTTTCTGACAAATCATGTTTTGTTGATCTGGCGCTAACGATACTAAAGCGCGAGCATGTCCCATATCAATCTCTTTGGCATTTAATTTTTCCTTAACAAAATCACTTAATAAAAGAAGTCTTAACAAATTCGTGACTGATGATCTTGATTTACCAACTGCATCCGCTGCTGCTTCATGAGTCATTCCAAATTCATTGATCATTTTTTGAATCCCCTCTGCTTCTTCTAAAGCGGTGAGATCTTCTCGTTGCATATTTTCAATCAATGCAATAATGGAAGCTGATCTATCATTTATGTCTCTGACAATAGCTGGCATCGAATTAAGTTTGGCTAATTGTGCGGCTCGCCAACGCCTTTCGCCAGCAATAATTTCAAATAAGTTTTTCTCCGCTTTTCTTACTATTATCGGTTGCATTAAACCTTGTTCAATTATTGACTCAGAAAGTTCTTTAATTGACTCCAAATTAAAAGATTTTCTCGGCTGAAATTTTCCTGAAATTAATTTATCAATTGAAATTTCTTGTATTGACTCTCCTGAAATTACGTCTTCATTTAATATATTTTCTTCAAGCTCATTTTCAAATAGAGCACTTAAACCCCTTCCCAGTCTTTTCTCTTTAGTCATTATTTTTTTCCTTTAAAATAATTTCATTAGCAAGCTCTAAGTAAGCCTTTGCACCTTTTGATCTTTTATCAAACTGTATCGCAGACAATCCATGACTTGGGGCTTCGGCTATTCTTACATTCCGTGGCACGATTGTCTTATAAACTTTATTTGGGAAGTAAGCGGATAATTGAGCGGATACCTCTTTTGTTAATGTATTTCTTCCATCGTAAATTGTCCTCAATAACCCTTCGATTTGAATATCCGTATTCATAAAATGTTTTACTTTTTTTATTGTATTTACCAAATCTGTTAACCCCTCTAAAGCAAAATATTCACATTGCATTGGTATTAATACTGAATGGGCAGCTGTTAAACCATTTAGTGTGATCAATCCTAATGAGGGTGGGCAATCTAATAAAATATAATCGTATTTATTTTTTTGATGAAGTTTATTTTTTAACAATGCCTCTCGATTTTTAATGTTTATCATTTCCAATTCCGCAGCAGCTAAATTTTGATTAGCCGGCATCACATCGTAAAGTTTTCCTTTGCAAATGACCTCAGTAACATCTAAATCATTAATTAAAAGATCATAAACCGTTTGTTTCATTTTATTTTTCTCTAGGCCCGAGGATGAGGTTGCATTTCCTTGAGGGTCTAAATCAACTAAAAGTACTTTTTTTCCCTTCATCCCCAATGCAGCAGACAAATTAACCGCAGTTGTTGTTTTACCCACACCGCCTTTTTGGTTTGATATCGCTAGAATTTTAGTCATGTTTTGTAATTTCAATTAGTTTTCTTATGCCATTAAAATAAGGTACTTTAAGGTCATATATTTTATTATTTGCCTTTATGTTATTGATTTCATAAAGATAATCTGGGCCTTTCATAGCTAAATATTTACCTTTTTCTTTTAACAAATGTTTGGTGAGAGTCATCATTTTTTGAATATCGGCAAATGCCCTTGATATGACTAAATCGACGCACTCCTCCATTTTTAAATCTTCAACCCTGCTGTGGTAAGTTGTAACATTATTCAATTTTAACCTACCTTTCATCTCGTCGATGAAGGTGATTTTTTTAGAAACTCCGTCAACCAAAAAAAACTTTTTATCAGAATTAAATATTGCTAAAACTAATCCTGGAAAACCTGCCCCTGTGCCTACATCTAGTATTCTTGTTGCATCTTTAATGTACTCATTAACACTTAAGCTATCAAAAAAATGCTTTATGACAATATCTTTATCTGATGAAATAGCTGTTAAATTGAATACTTTGTTCCATTTCTTTAATGCTTCTAGATAAATTTGTAATTTGTCTATTTGTTCTTGGTGGATATCAAGTTTTAAAAGTTTTAAACCATCTTGAACAAAATTTTCCAAATTTGATTTACGCTTTCAATTTTTCTTCAATGTCCATATTGCCCATCCTCTTAAGATGGATCACCACCAGTGTGATGTTAGCAGACGTTATGCCAGAAATTTGACTCATTTGGCGTATATTTTCTGGTCTGATTTGCTCGAGTTTTTGTATGGCTTCATTACTTAAACCATTGATTTTATTATATTTTATGTTCTCTGGTATTTTTAAATCATATTGCGATTGGAGTTTCAATACTTCATCTTTTTGACGATTAATATATCCTGAATACTTTGCATTAATTTCAACCTGTTCTAATACTTCTGGTAAAAAATGTACTTTGATATTTAATGCCGAGAGCAAATCATAAGCTAATACATTTGGCCTTTTTATAAGCTCGAAAGCAGTATAATCCCTCTCAATTTTCTTTCCAAACAAATTAATTTGAATATTTTCAGGAATATCTTTTGTTTTAATGGGAGTTTTTTTAAACAATTCCTCACACAATCGAACTTGTTCTTTTTTAGCCATTAATTGATTGTATTGCTCTGACGACACAACACCGATTTTATATCCTATTTCGGTTAGTCTGAAGTCAGCATTATCTTCACGTAACAATAAGCGGTATTCTGCTCTACTAGTAAACATTCGATAGGGCTCAGTCACTCCTCTAGTTATCAAGTCATCAATTAAAACACCCATGTAGGCCTCTTCTCTTGTTGGGCACCAAGGCTCATTATCTTGAATACTTAATGCTGCATTAATTCCCGCAATGAGGCCTTGTGCGGCTGCTTCTTCATAACCCGTTGTTCCATTGATTTGACCAGCAAAATATAGCCCTGAAATAGTTTTCGTTTCTAGAGATTTTTTTAAATTTCTTGGATCAAAATAATCATATTCTATTGCATAGCCTGGCCTTAAGATAAAGGCATTTTCAAGCCCTTTTATTGATCTGACTAAGTCATATTGAACATCAAAAGGTAAACTCGTAGATATACCGTTGGGATAAATCTCATGGGTATTTAAACCCTCAGGCTCTAAAAAAATTTGATGTGAATTTTTTTCTGAAAAACGATGAATTTTGTCCTCAATTGAGGGACAATAGCGTGGTCCAACCCCTTCAATGACACCGGTATACATGGGTGAACGATCAAGTCCTTTTTTTATAATATTATGGGTATTCTCATTCGTGTGTGTTATCCAACAAGAAATTTGCTCTGGATATAAAAAATTATCAATTTTATTTGAAAAATACGGAATTGGATTATCGCCGGGTTGTTCCTCCATGCTTGTATAATCAATAGACCGGCCATCAATGCGAGGAGGAGTCCCTGTTTTAAGTCTTCCAACAGGCAAATTTAATGTTCTTAATTTATCTGCTAAACTTTTCGATGAAGGATCGCCCGCTCTCCCAGCCTCATAATGATCAAGACCAATATGAATCTTGCCCTGCAAAAATGTTCCTGCTGTCAGTATGATTTTAGACGCATGAAAATGTATGCCTGATTCTGTGATAACTCCGGTAACCTTATTATTATCAATTGATATATCATCAACGGGTTGCTGGAAAAGCCATAAATTCGTTTGATTCTCAAGAAAGCTTCTTACTGCGGCTCGGTACAACACTCGATCTGCTTGAGCTCTTGTCGCTCTTACTGCAGGCCCTTTACTGCCATTGAGCGTTCTAAAGTGAATGCCTGCTTGATCAGCCGCCCTACCCATTATTCCTCCAAGAGCATCAATTTCCTTAACTAGATGCCCTTTTCCAATACCTCCAATCGATGGATTACATGACATTTGTCCAAGTGTCTCGAGATTGTGAGTAATAAGTAACGTTTTTTGACCCATGCGTGCTGACGCCAAACAGGCCTCTGTTCCTGCATGACCGCCGCCGATAACGATAACATCAAATTTATTAGGAAAATTCATGAGTCAATGTTTTATTAAAAAAAACATTTTACTTGAAATAAGATTTTTATGACATGTTTCACGTGGAACAATATTGCATAAATATAGTAATGTTTCACGTGGAACATTATTTACCAATACAAAATCGACTAAAAATTTCCCCTAAAAGATCATCTGCGGTAAATTCACCAGTGACAGTAGACATTGATTTTTGAATCAATAGCAGCTCCTCAGCCAGAAGCTCGGGCTGTTCAAAATTATTAAATGCTTCATTCATATGAATCATAATGTCAGATAGTGCCTCAATATGCCTCTGCCGTGCTGAGAATATCTGCTCATTGGCTTCTAAATTATTTAAGCCTAAAGATTTAATGATTTGATTTTCTAGAAGCGCTATGCCTATATTAAATTTTGCAGAAATAGCAATAAGCGGATATCCCTTAACTTCTTTTTGATAAGACTTTTGAGGCGATAAATCTATTTTATTTAAAACCCAAATTATTTTTGCATCAAGACTAAAAATCCCTTGGTCAATATATTGATTAACTTCATCTTCATCCTCTAAAACAATTAAAACTAATGAAGACGATTGTATTGTCGCTAATGTTTTATCAATCCCTGCCTTTTCAATTGAATCTGAGGTCTCTCTTATTCCTGCAGTATCAACGATTTTAATTGGTATACCGGATAAATTAATTAAAGCTCTAACAGGGTCTCTAGTAGTTCCTGGGATGTCAGTGACAATTGCCAAATCTTCTTGAGAAAATAAGTTTATTAAAGTTGATTTACCTACATTAGGTTTTCCAACCAGACACATTTGAAAACCATCTTGGATAATCTGTCCCTTTTTAGCCACTAATAATAACTCATCTATTTCTTGTTTAATGGCCAACAGTTTCTCTTGAATCTGGCCTTTTTTGATGAAGTCTATATCTTCATCTGGAAAGTCTAAACAAGCTTCAATGTACATTCGAATATCAATTATTTTTTTTTGTAAACTATTGATTTTAAATGAAAAATTACCTTTAAGTGAGCTTGCAGCATTAATCACAGCATTGTAAGTTGAGGCATTGATAATATCAGCAACCGCTTCAGCTTGAGCAAGGTCAATTTTGTTATTTAGAAAGGCTCTTTTTGTAAACTCTCCGGGTTCAGCAATGCGTGCGCCTCGCTGAAGTGTTTCTTCTAAAAGATAATGAAGCAATGTAGGGCCGCCATGTACCTGAAATTCAACCACATCTTCTCCGGTATATGACTTTGGAGATTTAAACGCTAACAACAGGCCTTTATCAATTAAATTTCCATTTTGATCTTTAAAGCTTACAAGATTAACTTTATGAGATTCGATTTCTTTGATGCCCGTTATTTTTTTTGCGATATCAAATGACCTTGACCCAGAAATTCTTATAATACCCACACCGCCAACGCCTGCAGCAGAGGCAATAGCAGCTATCGTTACATCATTGATTAGAGATGGATTAACCATTCCCCTTCTTTTTTAAAGCCGCTGCATGAATTTGTTTGTTAACAAACCATTGTTGTAACATAGACAACACATTGTTAATAAACCAATACAAAACAAGCCCAGCAGGGAAGAAAAAGAAAAATATACTAAATACGATAGGCATTATCATCATCAACCTCGCTTGAGTGGGATCCGTTGGTTTTGGGTTTAGTTTTTGCTGTAAAAACATCGAGGCAGCCATGAGGATAGGGAGTATATAAAGTGGGTCTTTAACGGATAAATCCGTGATCCATCCAAAAAAAGGCGCCTGTCTTAAATCAACTGCTCCTAACAATACCCAATATAAGGCAATAAAAACAGGGATTTGGATTAAGATCGGAAGACAACCCCCCAACGGATTGATTTTTTCTGTTTTATATAACTCCATCATTGCTTGTTGCATTTTTTGTTTATCATCGCCAAATTTTTCTTTCATGCTTTGTAATCTTGGTGCTACTTCTTTGAGTTGAGCCATTGAGCGGTAGCTTGATGCAGATAGGGGATAGAAAAAAATCTTAATTAATAGAGTAAGTAGGATTATTGAAACACCCCAGTTATGAACTATTTTTTGTATTCCAGACAATAAAGAAAATAAAGGTGCTGCTATAAAGGTTAACCACCCATAATCAACCGTAAACTCCATACCACGAGCAGCTTTAACCAATTGTTTCTTTTGTTGAGGGCCAGAAAATAAGATTGCATTAACTTCAACGCTCTGATTAGCTTCTATAGTTGATAATTTAGCTCTGACGCCTGCTGAAGACATGCCATCCGATAAACGTTTTGTATAAAACTGTCGGGGAGATTCTCCAGGAATTATCCATGAACTGGCAAAATATCGTTGAATAATTCCTATCCAACCATCATTTGCATTTTGAGTAAAAGGCTTCTGAACATCAATATCGTCAAAATCTATTTTTTTAAATTTATTTGCATCGGTAAAATATGACACGCCGGTAAATGTTGGCATCATGCCTGATTTTTCTGCTGATTTATGATCATGAAGTAGTTGATAATATATCTGCGGCTCTAATGATGTATTTGTTTTATTCTCTATTCTAGTAATTAGTTTAATTTGATAATCCGTGTCTGAAAAAACATAAGACTTAGTTACTCGAACAAATTCATTTTCAAACACAAGGGGAACAATTGCCTCGGCTCCCTGAGTTTCGTATATTAAGCGATCTGTTTTAAAAATTTCCTTATGTGAAGGCAAGTTTTTTCCAATTAAGCCGCTTTGCGCTATATATAAAAGCGGGTTCATTTCATCGTTTAATAAGTCATACAGGCCATCTTTTGTATCATTATTAAATTTGACTAATTTTAGCTTCCTTATATCACCGCCAATGGTATTAATTTCTGCTTGATAAAGAGGTGTATTCACAATAATTTTATTATCGCTCTCTAATTGGTATGCTGGTTTTATAGAATCCGCGTCTAGGGAATCAAAAATGTTTGCTTGATTTTCACTTAAGTCACTATTGGTAATTGCTAACTCGGTTTGGATTTGTTTTTGTTGCCATGAATCCCATAACAAAAGCAGAGCAAAAGAAAATACAACAAAAAGAATAAGGCGTTTAGTTTCCATAATTTCCTATATTTATTTTATGGTAACGGATCGTGTCCACCAGGATGCCAAGGGTGACAACTCAATATCCTTTTTACCGAAATTATTAAAGCTTTTAAAAAATGATACTTACGAAAAGCCATAATTGTATATTCAGAACAAGTTGGCGTAAACCTACAAGATGAAATAAAAAAGGGGCTAATTAGTTTTTGATAAAATTTAACGAAAAATATCACGCAGCTTTTAAACATGTTTTTCGAAAAATTCATTAATTTCTGCTTGAATTAACAAAAAATGGTGATTAAAAAATTCTTTTTTCACTTGAATAACTATATCTAAACATGGATTGTGCGAGGACTCTCTAAGAAGCTCTTTTAAAACCCTTTTCATGTAATTTCTTCTGACGGCTCTTTTGTTAATTTTTTTACTAACAATAAATCCAAATCGAGAAAATTGAAGATTATTTGGGCGATAAAAACAAGTAATAAATTTGCCAAAATAACGTTTTTTAAAATTGAAAACGGATGAGAAATCATCCGTATTAACTAATCTTGTAAGCGAACTTACAATCAATGATTATATGCCGAGCCTAGCTCTTCCCTTGGCTCTTCGTGAAGCAATAACTGATTTTCCACCCTTAGATCTCATACGAACTAAAAAGCCGTGAGTACGAGCTCTTTTTACTTTTGAGGGTTGATAGGTACGTTTCATAATGCAATTCCACTAAAATAAAATTTGATCGCGAAGAATACATAATTTCTAATAGAAAGTCAATAAATTGGCTTATAAATAATTATAAAAGGCTGTGGATAACTTTTATTAAATCCGTTATTATCAATATCCGAATATATAAAAAATTTATTATGCAGTCTGAAGAGATTTGGGAGATTATACAATCTCATTTAAGAAAAAAACTAACCCCGCAACAATATAAGACTTGGGCGAATCCATTGCTTTTATCTGAAAATGAACAATCATTGGAAATCGTCGCACCCAATCATTTTATTAAACAATGGATTAGTGAGCGGTTCGCTAAAGACATTGAGGCTCTTGCAAAAGAACATAAGTATTTAAAGCCAATTACCTTTGAAACTAATAACAAAAAACCTGCTAAACGTCCTGAAAAAAAAGAAATACAAAAAGAAGATATTATTTCTACAAACATCAATGTTGGAAATATTAGTAAATCCACTGGATTAAATAAAAATTTAAATTTTGAAAATTTTGTTACAGGCCGCGCAAATCAACTAGCAACAGCGGCTGCAAAACAAGTCTCCGAAAAACCAGGTGAATCTTATAACCCTTTGTTTATTTACGGTGGTGTAGGTTTGGGAAAAACCCACTTACTTCAATCTATAGGAAATAAAGTTAAAGCTGATAACAAAGATCTTAAAATTAAATATTTACACGCTGAAAAATATGTCACAGATGTTGTAAAGGCTTATGAAGGCAAGACATTCGATCAATTTAAAAAAAATTATCATTCTCTTGATTTGTTATTAATTGACGACATTCAATTTATCGGGAAAAAAAACAGGACACAAGAAGAATTTTTTTATGCATTTAACACGCTTATTGAAAACAAAAAGCAAATTATCATAACGTGTGATAGTTATCCCAAAGAAATACAAGGGGTGGATGAAAGACTTAGAACAAGATTTAGCTGGGGCCTTACAGTTGCGATTGAACCTCCAGAATTAGAGATGCGTGTTGCGATTCTTTTAAAAAAAGCAAGTCTATCCAAGATAAACCTCCCAGAAGATGTCGCGTTTTTCATTGCAAAACAAATAAGATCTAATGTAAGAGAATTAGAAGGTGCATTAAATCGAATTGTAGCGCTATCCAATTTTACCAAACATCCAATAGATTTGAATTTAGCAAAAGAAGCTTTAAAAGACTTGATTGCTGTTAGAGGTCGACAAGTGACCATTGAAAATATTCAAAAAACTGTTGCTGATTATTATAAAATTAAAATATCTGACATGGTTGGGAAAAAAAGATCTAGAAACTTTTCTAAACCTAGGCAAATTGCCATGACATTAACAAGAGAATTAACTAACTTAAGTTATCCTGAAATTGGTAATTACTTTGGGGGTCGTCATCACACAACAGTTATGCATGCGTGTGAAGAAATTGAAGAGCAAAGATTAACCAATCAGTCACTAGGCCAAGATTTGGGATTTTTAACTCAAGTTTTGAGAGGATAAAGCTGTGGATTAAATGTGATATTTTTGTTGATAAGTAATTAGTTTGTGATTTAATAAATTTTATTCACAATTTATCCACAATTAACACAACAGATATCCGCAGATTTATAAACTTTTAAGTCCTTATAGTTACAAGGATTACAATGTTCTTCACAGTTTTTTACTGTATTATTATTACTATTAATTTTATAAATAACTTTAAATATATATGAATATCAAAATTAAAAGAGATGTTTTATTAAAACCTTTAAGTAGTGTTGTAGGTATTGTTGAAAAAAGACAAGCACTTCCTATTTTATCTAATCTACTTTTGGTTGGTAAGGATGGTAAATTAACATTTACAGCAACAGATCTAGAAATGCAAACCAGTTTAAATATTAATGCTGACATTACTAATGAGTTTGAAATAACAATTTCAGCAAGAAAATTATTTGACATCACAAGAGCACTCCCTGAAAACAGTGAGTTGGAATTTCAAATTACAGATTCGAGGATAAATGTAAAAGCTGGAAAAAGTAAATTTAATTTACAAACTCTTCCGTCTAAAGATTATCCAATTCTTAAAAGAAATGATGTAGAAGGGGTAAGTTTTGAAATATCACAAAAAAACCTTAAAGCTCTTTTAAAACAAGTTGATTTTTCGATGGCACAACAAGACATCAGGTATTATTTAAATGGGTTGTTGTTTGAAATTCAAGGGCAAAAGTTAAATATTGTTGGTACAGATGGACATAGGTTAAGCTTTACATCAACAAAACTTAATCAGAGTTTTGAAAAAAAAGAGGTAATTATTCCAAGAAAAACAATTATGGAATTAATTAAACTTTTAGAAGATGATGATGGTAATGTGGTTGTAGAAATTTTAAATCAACAAGTTACTTTTAAATTTAATGATATTTTCCTAATAACTAAGGTGATTGATGGAAAATTTCCTGACTATAACCGAGTTATTCCAAATGGTTATGAAAATGGTTTCATGATTGATCGACAAGCACTTTTAAGTGCAATGCAGAGAGCATCAATCCTTTCTAATGAAAAATACCGAGGAATCCGATTGGTTTTATCAGAAAATAATATGCAATTAATTACAACAAATAGTGAGCAAGAAGAAGCACAAGAGGATATTGAAATTAGCTATAACAAGGAAACGATTGATATTGGATTTAATGTAACTTATTTAATTGATGTGTTAAATAATATTCAGTTTGATCAGTTATTTTTTGCTTTTAAAGATTCAAACAGTAGTTGTTTGGTAACTATTCCAAATAACGATGATTATAAATATGTTGTGATGCCAATGAGGATATAAGTTGACTGAAGAAAATAAAGATTATTCGTCGGATAGTATTAAGGTTCTAAAGGGGCTTGATGCTGTTCGAAAAAGACCCGGGATGTACATTGGAGACACCTCTGATGGGAGTGGATTGCACCATATGGTTTTTGAGGTGCTTGATAATGCAATTGACGAAGCTTTGGCGGGCCATTGTGACGACATTAAAGTGGTAATTCACCCAGACAACTCTGTATCAGTTTTGGATAATGGTCGGGGAATTCCGACTGATGTAAAAGAAGATGATGAGGAAAAAAGAACAGCTGCAGAAATTGTTATGACTGAGCTTCATGCGGGGGGGAAGTTTGATCAAAACTCTTACAAAGTCTCTGGCGGTCTTCATGGTGTTGGCGTTTCAGTAGTGAACGCTTTATCAGATTGGTTAAAACTCAAAATATATAGAAACAACAAGATACATCAAATTGAATTTGAGCGTGGTGAAAAAAAAGAAGAGCTCAAGGTTATTGGAGATACTGACAAAAAAGGTACGGAGGTTCATTTTTTACCATCAACCACAACCTTTACAGACATTAATTTCCATTTTGAAATTTTAGCGAAAAGGATTAGAGAATTATCATTTCTAAATAACGGTGTAAAAATAGAATTAGTTGATCATCGCTCAGGCAAAGTTGAGAATTTTGCTTTTTCCGGCGGTGTAAGAGGGTTTGTTGAATACCTCAATAAAACAAAAACCACGATTCATAAAAACCCTTTTTATGCAGAAGCTGAAAAAGATGGTATTACTGTTGAGGTTAGTATGCAGTGGAACGATTCTTATGGAGAAAATGTTCAATGTTTTACGAACAACATTCCGCAGCGCGATGGAGGAACCCACTTAACTGGTTTGCGAGCCGCAATGACCAGAACAATTAACACCTATATTGAATCAAATGATTTAGCAAAAAAAGCAAAAGTAGATACCACTGGCGATGATATGCGTGAAGGCCTAAGTTGTGTACTATCGGTAAAGGTACCAGAGCCAAAGTTTTCCTCACAAACTAAAGATAAGTTGGTTTCTAGTGAGGTACAGCCAGTTGTTCAAGAGGTGGTCGGTAAAAAATTAACAGATTATTTATTAGAACATCCAGCTGATGCAAAAATAATTTGTGGCAAGATTGTTGATGCAGCAAGAGCCCGTGAAGCGGCACGAAAAGCTCGAGACATGACTAGGCGTAAAGGTGTGATGGATTCTTTGGGATTGCCTGGAAAACTAGCAGATTGCCAAGAAAAAAATCCGGAATTATGTGAACTGTATTTGGTTGAGGGCGATTCAGCTGGCGGTTCAGCAAAACAAGGAAGAGATAGAAAAAATCAAGCCATATTGCCTTTAAAGGGAAAAATTTTAAATGTCGAAAAAGCGCGATTGGACAAATTATTATCATCACAAGAAATAGCCACACTCATAACTGCTCTAGGAACGAGTATTGACAAGGATTTTGATTTAGAAAAACTCAGATATCATCGAATCATTATAATGACAGACGCGGATGTTGATGGCGCACATATACGAACGTTATTACTTACGTTTTTCTATAGGCAAATGCCACAGCTGGTCGAAAATGGTTACATATATATAGCCCAACCACCTCTTTTTAAAGTTCGTCAGAATAAAAAAGAACAATATTTAAAAGACGAGCAGGAACTTGAACAATATTTAATTGAATCAGCTTTAGAAGGGGCAGAGCTAAAATTAAAAACCAATACCCTTATGGGCGACGCTCTAGGATCGATCGCAAGAGAAATGATTCTTAATGAAGCCGTTATTAGGCGCTTAGCAAACCGATATGAACCATCAATTTTACGGGCAATATATGCAGTGGGTGAAATGAATCTGGATACTGAAATAACCGCTCAAGAGTATGCTCAAAAACTTAAAGAACATACCTTGATTGAAAATATAAATTTTGAAGTTAAAAAAAATCCAAATTCAGAAAAATTCCTAATCGAAATAAATCAATTTAGACATGGAAATCTAATTACATCGCAACTTGATGAAGAATTTTTAATGTCAGGTGAGTATAAACAAATCATAAAAACATCTTTACTCACTAAAGATTTAATCGAAGATAAAGCAGTAATATCTCGTGGGGAAAAATTAGCGGAAGTTGGAGATTTTAAACAAGTTATTGAGTGGTTAATGAATGAAGCAAAAAGTGGATTAAATATCCAGCGTTATAAAGGCCTGGGTGAAATGAACCCATCTCAACTTTGGGAGACCACCATGGATCCAAGCGTCCGAAGATTATTGCAGGTTAAAATTGAAGATGCAATATCTGCAGATCAAGTTTTTTCAACGCTCATGGGCGATCAAGTTGAGCCGAGAAGAGCCTTTATTGAATCAAATGCCCTTGGAGTTAATAACTTGGATATTTGATGACCCTCAGCGAGCTTAAATTTATTGTTGCTGTAGCAAAAGAAAAAAATTTCAGAAGAGCGGCTGATAAGTGTTTTGTTAGTCAACCCGCCCTCAGTTTAGCAATAAAAAAATTAGAAGATGAGTTAAATGTTTCTTTATTTGAAAGAAGCCGAACTGAAGTTAAAATTACACCATTAGGACAAAAAGTAGTTGATCAGGCAATAGTTGTTTTAGATGAAGCTGCCAAAATTAAAGATATATCAAATTCTGGCCAGGAGCAGCTAAAGTCCCCATTAAAAATTGGTTTAATTTACTCTGTAGCTCCTTATTTGCTACCCCTCATTATTCCCATTTTAAGAACCAAAACACCCGATATGCCTTTAGATGTAGAGGAAAATATAACAAAAAATCTAGAACAATCATTAAAAAGCGGGGTAATCGAGGCTGCTATTATTGCATTACCTTTCAATATTCCAGGTGTTGAATGTATTCCTTTATATGATGAAGAATTTAATGTTGTTGTTCCATCAAACCACCCATGGGCAAAGAAAAAAGAGATAAGCGCTAACGACTTATCAAATCAAAAAGTTTTACTTTTAAATAATGAACATTGCTTCAGTAAACAGGTAATGGATGCATGTCCAGAATTATCTAAAAAAAGTGAAGTGCTACAGGGTAATTCTTTAGAAACGATTAGAAATATGGTGGCTTCAAACTTAGGTATTTCAGTCTTACCCAAAACAGCAACCGCTATTAACTATAACAATCCTCTTGTAAAAGTAATTCCTTTCCAAAAACCAATTCCATTTAGAAGGATAGCGATTGCTTATCGAAAAAGCACAGTAAGAATGGAAGCAATTGAAAGCTTTGTGATAGCATTAAAAGAGATTAAAACAAACAATATAAAAGTATTTTAAAATTATTAGTTGGTAATTATTAGGAGACTTAAGTTTGATTGTAGGGGTTCTTAAAGAAAGACATCATGGTGAAAAGCGAATTGCTGTTTCACCCGAAATAATTAAAAAATTTGTTAGTAAAAATATAAACGTTTTTATTGAAAGCAACCTCGGTCTTGATGCCGATTTTAATAATGAGGAGCTCACACAAGCAGGTGCAGAATTAAAAGATATCAACGATATTTGTGCCTCAGCAGACATTTTATTATGTGTTAACCTTCCATCCCATGAAATTCTAGAAAGACTCCAAAAAACTATTCTAGTAGGAAATTTTGGCATAACAACACAGGAAATTAATTCAAGCAATCTTCAAATTTTTGATTTATCTAAGCTACCCAGAACAACCCGTGCACAAAGTATGGATGTTTTATCATCACAGGCAAATATTGCTGGGTATAAATCAGTTTTGATTGCTTTAGAACACTATCAAAGATTTATGCCGATGTTGATGACAGCAGCGGGAACTGTTAAACCAGCAAAAGTTATAATATTGGGCGTAGGTGTTGCTGGTCTTCAAGCTATCGCCACTGCAAAAAGACTAGGAGCTGTTGTAGAGGCATCAGATGTGAGACCCTCAGTAAAAGATCAGGTGGAGTCATTAGGCGGTAAATATATTGAGGTTCCTTATGAAAATGAGGATGAAAAAAATATAGCCGAGGGTAAGGGAGGTTATGCACAATCGATGCCACAGTCTTGGCTAGATAGACAAAAATTAATTGTCAGTGAAGCAATAAAAAAAGCCGATATTGTAATTACTACAGCTTTAATTCCTGGAAAATCCCCACCTTTACTTATTGACGAAGCAACTGTTCACACAATGAAACCAGGATCAGTCATTGTTGATATCGCGGGCGGTAATTGTGAGCTTACTAGGGTAAATGAAATATATAAGACAAAACACACAACCATTATTGGGTATACAAATTTGCCGTCTATGTTGGCCCATGATGCTTCAATTTTATATGCAAAAAATGTTTTTAATTTTATTGAATTAATTATCAATGAAAATAAAGAAATAAATATTAATTTGGAAGATGAATTAATTGAAGCCTGCTTAATTAAATAAAAGGAAAATATATGGAAGAAATTTTAACGGTTCAAAATATAACTATTTTTGTTTTGGCAGTGTTTGTAGGATTCCATGTAGTCTGGAATGTTACACCAGCGCTTCATACGCCTCTTATGTCCGTTACAAACGCAATATCTGGAATTGTAATTGTTGGAGCAATTCTTCAGGTTGTAGAGATTGATGGAAATATTTTCTCATTAAGCAGCATTTTGGGGACCATTGCTATATTTTTCGCATCGATAAATATCTTTGGAGGTTTTATGGTGACTCAAAGAATGCTCGACATGTTTAAAAAGAAAAGCAAATAAATGAATACTCTAAACCTATCATGTTATTTAGTGGCGGCCATTTTGATCATATTGGCTTTACGTGGCTTATCTTCCCCAGTTACATCAAGAAGAGGCAATTATTTTGGCATGTTAGGGATGGCAATTGCGATCATAACAACCTTTGTCATGAATCAAGCGTTTGTATTTTGGTTAATTGGTGTTGCAATTATTTTGGGTGGGCTAATTGGCTTGATTGTTGCTAAAAAAGTTCATATGACAAAAATGCCTGAGCTTGTTGCATTAATGCATTCATTTGTGGGGCTTGCAGCTATGCTCATTGCGTTTGCATCAATTTTTAATCTTTCAAATGAACACTCAACCACTCAAAGGGTGGAGTTATTTCTTGGATCTTTCATTGGCGCAATAACATTTACAGCGTCTTTAGTTGCTTTTGGAAAGTTATCAGGAAAGTTTGCATCAAAAACTATAATATTTAAAGGACAGCATCTTCTAAATTTAGTTATATTTGTTGCAATGCTTATTTTTGGAATGATCTTTTTTGTGTATGAAAGTCATGTGGCATTTATATTGATGAATTGCTGTGCTTTGATTCTTGGCATCACTCTTATTGTTCCAATTGGGGGAGCAGATATGCCTGTTGTTGTGTCAATGTTAAACAGCTACTCGGGTTGGGCCGCTGCCGGTATCGGCTTCACTTTGAATAATTCTGTTTTAATCATTGCGGGAGCTTGTGTAGGATCTTCAGGCGCAATCCTTTCTTATATTATGTGTAAGTCTATGAATCGTTCAATCGTATCAGTGTTGCTAGGTGGGTTTGGTTCTGAAGTAGTGCAAGATGATCTTGGAGCAGAAAAAAAATCCCACAAAACAGGATCTGCTGCAGATGTTGCATATTTGATGAGCTCATCTGAAAATATTATTATTATTCCAGGATATGGATTAGCTGTGGCGAGAGCTCAGCATGCGCTCCAAGAATTAACTCATAAGCTTATTGAAAAAAATATTAATGTCCGTTATGCAATTCATCCAGTTGCTGGAAGAATGCCGGGGCACATGAATGTTTTACTAGCTGAGGCGGATGTTCCATATGATCAAGTGTTTGAGATGGATGATATTAATAATGATTTTTCTGAAACTGATCTTGTATTTGTTATCGGCGCAAATGATGTAATTAATCCAGCAGCAAAAAAACCAGGAAGTGCAATATTTGGAATGCCGATCCTTGAAGCTCAAAAAGCAAAAACAATTATTATTAATAAGAGAACAATGGGGGTGGGTTACGCTGGATTAGATAATGAATTATTTTATGATGATAAAACAATGATGTTTTTAGGTGATGCAAAAGTATGTGTTGAGGATCTGATCAAAGCAATCGATGATTTGTAATTATTCAGTATAATCAAACTATGGACATTACACTATTATCACTTATTTTATTATTGTCTTTTATCGTTGCCTTATCATCCATAATCTATGCTTTTAAACATTTGGACGAAACAAGTAAAGGTGACGTAAAAAATTCAACTCAAAACAAACAGAAAATTAAATACGATTCAAAATTTTTAAAATCAGTAAAAGATCTTGATTTAAATCTTTAATTATTTGAGAAGTAATTTGATTAAATAACCCAGACAGGCTAAAAAAGAAACCGATAAAAACCAAATCAGTATGAAATAAAAAACTTTTTTCATTTAATGATAGTTTTCATTATTTTGAGTTTTACCTCTAAAAATCCAATATGTGAAAGAAGTATAACCAATGATAATCGGTAAAAATATTACAACACCGACCAATAAAAATTTTAAACTTTTTTCTGGAGCAGCAGCTTGCCATATATCTAATGACGGCGGAACAATATTAGGAAATATGCTGATCATTAACCCGATAAAAGATAACAGAAAAAGAAAAATACTCCATAAAAAAGGTTGTAAATCATGATTTTTATATAAGCTTCTAAAACACATAATGGACCCAATGAAAACTAAAAGAGGGACAGGAAGAACATATAATATTCTTGGAAAACTAAACCATTTATCAAAGTACTCAGGGTGTAAATAAGGCGTCCATAGGCTCACAATTATAATCATGACTAAAGTCGTAATAAAAAAACGTCGAGCTAATCTCTGCATATTACGTTTGGTTCTATTTTCTGTTTTATAGATCAACCAGGTGGAACCCAGCAGGCCATAACCAATAACTACAGCTAAGCCAGTTAAAATTGAGAAAGGGCTGAGCCAATCCCACCACATGCCACTATAAGCTCGATCTGCATACGGAATGCCTTGAATAAAAGCTCCTAGCGCCACACCTTGAAAAAAAGATGCAGTATATGATCCAATTATAAAAGCTTGGTCCCAGATATTTTTTTGTTGCTTATTTTTCCATCTAAATTCAAAAGCTACGCCTCTTAAAATAAGACCAATCAGCATTGCAGTTAATGGAGCGTACAGAGCAGGAAGAACAATACTATATGCTAGTGGAAAGGCTGCAAATAATCCACCACCACCCAAAATTAGCCAGGTCTCATTTCCATCCCAGATAGGGGCAACGCTATTCATAGCTAAATCACGCTCCCATTTTGATTTAATAAAGGGATAGTTAATGCCTATTCCTAAATCAAACCCATCTAAAATAACGTAAGCAAATATTGCAAACGATAAAATTATCGCCCAGATTAATTCAATACTCATTATGCTTTATCAAAAAATTTCATTGAAACACCTAAAGATCCAACTTTTTTTGGGATACCTTTATCACTTGCTGGATCAATTTTGAATTGCCTAAAAATATAGATTGTCCCAGCACCGAAGACAATAAAATAAGTGATTATAAAAATAATGAGTGATAGACCAACGGCTGGAGCATCAATTGGAGAAACAGAATCGACGGTTTTTAGTAAACCATATACTGTGAATGGTTGACGGCCTACTTCAGTGGTGATCCAGCCAGCAATAACAGCGATAAAACCTGCCGGACCCATGAATAAAATTATTTTGTGAAATATTGAGCTTGTATAAAGACTATTTTTAAATCGGAGAAACAGGCTCCAAAAACCAACTACAATCATCAACATTCCAATTCCAACCATAATTCGAAATGACCAAAATATAATTTCAGCTTTAGGGATTTCATCTTTAGGAAAATCTTTTAATCCTTTTATTTCAGCTTCGCTGTCATGTTTTAATATTAAGCTCCCAAGTTTTGGGATTTCTATGATCGAATTTATACTCATGTTTGTATCATCAGGTATGCCAAAAAGAATTAGCGGAGCCCCTTTATGAGTTTCATAATGTCCCTCCATCGCGGCAATTTTTGCGGGTTGATATTCCATTGTGTTTAATCCATGCATATCACCTGCAACTAACTGTAAGGGAGCAACAACGGATGCCATCCACATAGCCATCGATAACATAGTTTTTGCACATAAATTAGTTTTATTTTTCAAAAGATGCCATGCCCCAACGCCTCCAATAACAAATGCTGTTGTTAAATATGCAGCCATTAACATATGAATTAATCTATATGGAAAAGATGGATTAAAAATAATTTCAAACCAGTTTTCAGGAACGAATTGTCCAACGTCATTGATACTATAACCAGCAGGAGTATGCATCCAGCTATTAACAGATAAGATCCAAAATGCTGAGAAGAAAGTTCCAAAAGCCACCATAAGGGTTGCAAAAAAGTGTAGCTTTTTGCCTACTTTATTCATACCAAATAACATAATGCCCAAAAAACCTGCCTCAAGAAAAAAGGCAGATAAGACTTCATAACCCATTAATGGCCCAAGAATAGGACCGGTTTTGTCTGAGAAAACTGACCAGTTGGTGCCAAACTGGTAGCTCATAACAATACCTGACACAACCCCCATACCAAAAGCAATGGCGAAAATTTTTAACCAGTAGTTAAATAATTTCAAATAGCGGGTTTCCTTTTTCCATAACCAGAGACCTTCCAACACTGCGAGGTAAGAGGCAAGTCCAATGGTAAATGCTGGAAAAATAATATGAAAACTTACTACGAAAGCAAACTGAAATCTGGCTAATATAAGAGGATCAAACATAACAGTATTATATAGTAGAAAATTAGTATTATATTAATATATTATATATAATTATATTTTATAAAAATATATAATGTTTACAGTGTATTTCGCTTTTTATGAGGGGCTTTTTTGGCTAAAAAATCCCAAACAATATTTGGTAATATATGCATAACCCTTCCTAATAAAGCCATTTGCCAAGGAAAAATTACATGTCTTTTATTTTTAGTTATAAATTTAATTATTTTTTTTGCCGCTATATTTGTATCTAAAATAAATGGCATGTAATAACTATTAACTTCCGTCATTGGCGACTTAATATAACCAGGTGAAATGGTTGTTACTTTCACATTGTTTTTTAATAATTCAACACGAATACTTTCCATATAATTAATTAATGCAGCTTTAGATGCGCTATAAGCTCCTGCGCCAGGAAGGCCTCTAATGCCTGCAACGGAGGCTATAGCTACTAAATGACCCTTTTTCTGTTTCATAAAAGAAGATAAAAATGGATGGAATGTATTAACGACTCCATGAAAATTAATCTTAAATATTTTTTCTATTACTTCAATATCATCTTTATTCTGTAAAAGCGTACCCGAACTAACGCCAGCATTTGCTATAACAATATCTGGCAAACCAAATTCAGATACAAACAAGTGAGCAGCAGTTTCAATTGAATTAAAATCGGAAACATCAGCTACGATAGGAAGACTTTTACAGTCAAGTTGTTTATGTAATTTAGATAATTTTGTTTTGTTTCTTCCAATTAAACCAATTATATTATCGTGATTTAATAAACTGTACTGTCGTGCAATTTCAGCACCGATTCCTGAGGATGCCCCAGTAATAAAAATTTTTAAAGGCACTATTTTTTCTTAAGATCTTTTCGGATATTTTCAATAATGAACTCAGTAATCTCAATCGCATTTTGCGGACCACCAGCCATTGTTGATGATGTTAGGTAGGAGCCATTAATAATTAGTGTTGGTACTCCAGTAGCACCTGCACTTCGAAACATTTGATTAGCCTTTTTTAATTTAGCCTCCATGGAGAAAGATTTAAATGCACTTTTCACTTTATCAGTATCAAGTTTTGCATTAGTTGCTATCCATTGTATGGCAGCAGATTCATCAACAGGATTAAGCGTTTTATCTTTGTGAATGGCATCAAAAAGTTTTCCGTGAAAATCATCTGCAATGCCTAATGATTCCATTGCGTAAAATGTTCTTGCCATTGGAATCCAATCTCTTCTTGGAACTGCAGGGATTCTTTTAAAAACAACATCTTTGGGTAAGTTCGCTTTCCATTTGTTGATAGCAGGTTCAAATTGGAAGCAATGAATACATCCATACCAAAACATTTCAACAACCTCAATCTTATCTAAGGACTCGTGTTCAATCTTTTCCTTCGTCGGCTTAAAATTTACGTTCAGTTGTGGATCAACAGCACTGACTAGATTGGATATTAAGATTAAACATAAGAAAACAATTTTTTTCATGACAGCCCTTTTTTGGTTATTAATCTTTAGGTTTAGTTAACTTAATTAAGTTCGCTTTAAATCCCTCTTTTATAAGTTTTTCGCGAACTTGTTTTGCCTCTTCCATTTCTGCATATGGACCAACACTAACACGATGGAAGGTATCCTCGCCAATTCGAGCAGACATAATTACTGACTCATAGCTCATGAGCGCCAATTTTGCCTTTAAGTTATCTGCTTGTGATTCTTCAGAAAATGCTCCTACTTGAAGATAATATTGAATTGCACGCTCATTTTCAGGAGCACCAGTTGAAGTTGAGTTTTTACTATATGTATCCTGGTTCTCAGGAAGGTTTTCATAGAAATCAAATGACGCATCTTCATCAATTGCAATTACATCCTCATCCCCAAAAGAAGAATTTATTTCGATACAGGCACCTTCGGTATCTTTAAGTACAAAGGGGGATTTTCCGCTCGTAATAAAAAGAGTTACCCCAATAGACAATAATATTCCTAAAAGAACACCAATAAAAAGACCATTAGTGAATAGAGCTTGAGTCTGATTAATTTCTTTTTTTGTTCGATAGTCTTGAGCCATGATATTTCCTTAAAATTACATTTTTTCCGGTGCGGATATGCCTAATAAAGACAATCCGTTTTGTATCACAATAGCAATAGCCGTTATTAGAGCAATCCTTGATTTTTTAAGATTAGCATCATCAATTAAAAATTTACTCTCATTATAATAGCTATGAAAATCACTTGCTAAATCTTTTAGGTATGTTGCTATATAATGCGGTGATTTTTCTGTGGCAGCCAGTAAAACAATGTCAGGAAATTCTATAATCTTTTTTATTAATTGCAATTCATTTTTAGTTGTTAGTCGCTCAATATCTTGAACGGAGATATTTTGAGCACTTTGCTTCGCTTGACTAAGAACAGCACATATCCGTGCATGAGCATATTGAATATAATAAACTGGATTTTCATTGCTGTTAGACTTTGCAAGATCAATATCAAAAACTAACTGTGAATCAGCTTTTCTTGAAATTAAAAAATAACGAGTGGCATCACATCCAACCTCACTTATAAGATCACTCAAGGTAACATAACTTCCAGCTCGTTTAGAAATTTTTACCTCTTCATTATTTTTGGTTACGGTCACCATTTGATGAAGTACGTATTCAGGCCAGTCTTTTGGAATTCCTATATTTAAAGCTTGCAGACCAGCTCTTACACGAGTGATCGTGCTATGGTGATCTGCTCCTTGCTCATTTATCACCCTAATAAATCCTCTTTCCCATTTATTTTTGTGATAAACAACATCGGGGACAAAATAAGTATAAGAGCCATCCGACTTTTGCATTACACGATCTTTGTCATCACCAAATTCCGTGGTTTTTAGCCACAATGCATTATCTTTTTCATATGTATAGTTATTGTTTTTAATATTTTGAATAACAGATTTAATCTGGTCATTTTCATAAAATGAAGATTCAAGCGTGAAGACATCAAAGGTAGTTCTAAAATTTGCTAAATCTTGATTTTGCTCATTTCGTAAAAAAGCAATACTAAATTCTTTGATATTTTTGAGATCATCAATATCACCGGAAGCTTTATAAATTTTTCCGTCAACAGTAATTGAATGTTTTTGGGTATAAGATTTGGCAATGTCAACAATATAATCCCCACGATATCCATCTTCAGGAAAATCAGCATCATCAGGACTTATATTTTTTAGTCTAGCCTGAACAGAAAGTGCAAGATTATTAATTTGTGCACCGGCGTCGTTGTAATAAAATTCTTTTGTGACACGCCATCCATTTGCAGAAAATATTCTCGCTAAACAATCTCCTATTGCAGCTCCTCTTCCATGTCCGATATGAAGGGGGCCAGTTGGATTCGCAGAAACAAACTCAATTTGTAATGATTGCTGGCCTCCAGAGTCATTTTGACCATAACATTCTCTTTTAGAAAAAATCTCATTTAGTTGGGCCGCATGACCCTCTGAACTCAGAAAGAAATTAATGAAACCCGGCCCTGCTATTTCAAGTTGAGAAAATAGAGAATGTGACCCAATAAATTTGACAAATTGATCAGCAATCTCTCTAGGCTTTTGTTTCAATTGTTTTGATAATTTTAAAGCAATGTTGGTTGAAAAATCACCATGATCAAGAGCCTTAGGACGATCAATTTCAATATCTTGATTATCAATAATGACGTCAAAATTTTCACAGGTTTTTTTGATTAAATCTGATATTAATTTTTTCACAAGGTTACAATGTAAACAAAAATAGTATTCTACCCTAGAGACATGAGATAGATAAAACAACTTCAAAGGATATAAAATAAAAAATATTATAAAAGTCGCAATTGATGTCCCTGTTGATGATTTATTTGATTATTTTTGTCAGGATCAAGTATCAATTGGACAGTATGTTGTTGTTCCATTTGGTAATCGTAAATTGGTTGGAGTGGTTGTTGCTATTAATCAAAAGCCATCTATTGATTATAAAAAAATTAAAGCGGTCATAAGAGTTGATAATGAAGTTTTGTTTGATGAGCACTTATTTAAATTATTTCGTTTCGCAGCAAACTACTATCAATATCCAATTGGGCAAACAATTCATACAGCATTACCAACAAGATTAAAAAGAGATCAAAATAAAGCAAAGAAAAAAGCTTGTACATACAGTGCGACACCTTTGTTGACCCCAGAATATATCGAAAATATACCGCCTAGAAAAAAGAAATTAAAGTTGATGGCTGAGACTTTAATGAAAAAAAATTTAAATGATATGGAGATTAAAAAATTATTTAATACGCCTCAAATAATTATTAGAGAATTATTAGAAAAAAGTTTAATTAAGGCTTCAGAGATGGAGCCAGCAATTAATAGAAGAAATTCAATTTCAATTGAGCTGAATGAAGATCAACAAAGCGCGGTAAATGAAATTTTGTCCAAGCAGAGTTTTCACCCATTTTTGATTTTTGGAATAACTGGCAGCGGAAAAACAGAAGTCTATATGAAATTAATTGATTCTTATTTAAAAAATAAAGGGCAAGTCTTGGTCATGGTCCCTGAAATTAATTTAACACCTCAATTAGAAAAAAGATTTGAAAAGCGTTTTCCAGAAAATAAAATAATTTCATTGCATAGCCATTTAACAGACAGTGATCGTTTGGAAAATTGGCGCGCAGCAAAATCAGGCAAAGCTCAAATCATAATCGGAACTCGTCTTTCTGTATTTACACCATTTAAAAATTTATGTGGAATTATTATTGATGAAGAACATGATGGATCATATAAACAACAAGACAATTTGAGATACCATGCTCGCGACGTTGCAATGATGCGAGCAAAATTATTAAATATTCCATTTATTCTCGGCAGTGCAACTCCATCTTTAGAAAGCTGGGCGCTTGTAAAGTTAAAAAAACTACATCTGTTAAAATTAACTTCGAGAGCCTTTCAAAATGCCACATTACCTGTTGTACGCCTTATCCAAAAAAGTAATAAATTAACAGATAATTATTTGAGTGAACCATTGCTGAATTCAATCCAAGACAGATTGAGTAAAAAACAGCAATCAATCATTTTTATAAATCGAAGAGGTTATGCGCCTGTCTTATTTTGTCCATCTTGTTCATCTAATGTGCAATGTCCAAAATGTAGTACTTCGTTAGTTGTTCATAATAAAATTAAAAAATTACGCTGCCATCATTGTGATTATCAAAGGTTAATTGATGATTCTTGCGTTCAGTGTGGAAATCTAGATTTAATTACCTTGGGGAGCGGCACTCAAAGAATCGAAGAAATTTTATCTAACAGTTTTCCTGAAGCGAAAATACAGCGTGTTGATCGCGATACTATGAGATCAAAAAATAAACTGGATAAACTATACCAAGACATGACCCAAGGGAATATTGATATTTTAGTCGGCACTCAAATGCTATCTAAAGGCCATGATTTCGCAAACGTTACTTTGGTTGGCATAGTGGATGCGGACCATGCTTTATTCAGTCATGACTTCAGAGCCTCTGAAAAGTTTTTTTCTCAACTGGTTCAGGTATCTGGTAGATCAGGGCGACACAAAGATCAAGGAGAAGTAATTATTGATACAAATTTTGGAAAACACCCCATCTACTCATACGTCCAAAAACAGGATTACGAACTATTTGCTGATATGGAATTAAATTTACGAAAAGAATTAAATTTTCCTCCCTTTTTTTCGCATGCCGTTTTAAAAATGGAAAGTAAAAGTTTAGGATTGTTAGAAAATTTCAGCAACTTTGCCTTCGAGTTAGCAAATCAATTAAAAATCTCAGACGTAAAAATTAACCCCCCCACTCGACCCTACATTGAAAAAGTAAATTTACTGGAGCGGGCCCATATGTTTTTTGAATCGAAAAGCCGCATTCAATTGAACAAATTACTTTTTTTATTGAGGCAAAATTTAATGGAAAGTAAACTGGCTAAAAAACTTAAATGGGTAGTGGATGTGGATCCGATTGAATTTTAATAAAAAGGGGTTGTGATAAAACAACCCCTATAAAACATTACTCAGCTGCTTGTTCAGCAGGTGCTTCATCAGCCGCTGCTTCATCAGCAGGTGCTTCATCTGTCATAGGAGGAACTTCAGCATCAGTTGTATCAGTTGAAGCATTGTCTCCACAAGCAGTTAAAAACAAGCCAAACATTAGGGCAAGCAAAAATTTATTAAGCATTAAAATCTCCGAAAAGGGTTATTAAAATAAAGCAAGCCATCCTATCATTTGGTAATAAACAATTCAAATATTTTGTGAAGATTGAATCAAAAAAACGATGTTATTATAAAAATATGCAACAAAATCATCCAAAAATTTTAACCTTTGCCGCATCAGACCCTACAGGAGGGGCTGGAATACAAGCGGACATCATGACACAAACGAGCTTAGGATGTTTTCCCTTATCCGTTATTACAGCCTTGACTGTTCAAGATACGCAGGGCGTTAAATCATTAGAGCCTGTTAGTGCAACATTAGTTAACCATCAAGCAAGAGCTTTGCTTGATGAAACAAAAATAGATGTTATTAAGTGTGGGGTATTAGGAGATGTTGAAAATATTAAAGTAATAGCAAAAATTATTAGTGACTATCCAAACATCCCTGTTGTAATAGACCCAATTATTGCTTCTGGAAGAGGAGATACGTTGATCACAGACGAGGGGCTGGAAATGATGATTCGTTTACTTTTCCCTGTTGCAGAGATAATCACTCCCAATATCAATGAAGCCTCATTGATTATTACAAAAAACTTATTTGAAGAAATAAAAGAGGATCAATTCTTTATTGGAAAATCTTTATTAGAGTTTGGCCCAAAAAATATTTTGCTTACCGCAGCAGATCATGATTTAACTTCACCAAAAGTGAAAAATATCTTGTTTAACCATTCAGGATCAACCGTAACATTTGAATATCAAAGACTTTTATTGAAGTATCATGGATCTGGATGTACTTTATCTTCATCAATTGCTGCTTATATTGCAATGGGTATGACGACTGAGGGAGCTGTGGCGGAAGCCCAAGATTTTACATGGCAAACATTAAGGTATGGATTAAAAAATGGGAGGGGTCAATTAATCCCCAATCGTTTTTATTGGATGACGAATGATCCTGAGGAAGATAATGAACCCAAGCATCATTAACGGAATATATGCCATTACCCCGGATTGGATGAATACAGATCTGTTAATCAAAAAAACAGAGGAGGTTTTAACTGCAGGCGTTGATGTTATTCAATATAGAAATAAAATTGCGACGAATGATCTGAAGTTATCCCAAGCAAAAGAGATAAAAGCATTATGTAATAACCATAAAACGCCACTGATCATAAACGATGATGTTGATTTATGCCGTATTTTAAATGCAGATGGAATACATTTAGGCGAAAATGACTGCACAATTGATGAAGTTAGAAATAAGTTAGGAGATCAAGTGATCGTTGGAATTTCGTGTTATAGCAATTTATCCCGAGTACAAAAAATGTTAACAACAGATTGTAATTATATTGCTGTTGGAGCATGTTATCCCACTACGACAAAGCCTGATGCTCCGCAAGCATCAAAAAGCTTCATATCTCACGTACTTAAAATAACTACAAAACCTGTTGTTGCTATTGGGGGGATTAATTTAGATAATTGTGAATCGTTATTAAAGTTAGGGGTCAATTCGGTGGCAATGATCAATTCAATATTTTATGCCGAGGATGTGAAACATACAATTAATCAATTTCGAGCGCTTGCGAGTAAATATGACTAAGAACCTAGATTTATTTAATCAGTCACAAGAATATATTCCGGGTGGAGTAAATTCTCCTGTTCGTGCCTTTGGATCTGTGGGCGGCACTCCCATATTCTTTAAAAAAGGAAAAGGGTCTAAGTTATGGGATGAAGACGGGAAGGAGTACATTGATTACATTAACTCATGGGGGCCTATGATACTGGGGCATGCTCATCCCGAAGTCATTCAAGCTGTTCAAGAAGTTTCTCAAGATAGCCTTTCATTTGGTGCGCCAACCGCACGTGAACTGGATATGGCGAGGGAAATTGTTAAAATTGTTCCATCAATTGAACAAGTTCGATTGGTCAGTTCGGGGACCGAGGCAACCATGAGCGCAATACGTTTAGCCCGAGGATTCACAGGAAGAGACAAAATTGTTAAATTTGAAGGTTGTTACCATGGTCACGCAGATTCATTATTAGTCAAAGCTGGTTCAGGAGCACTTACCTTCGGACAGCCGAGTTCAGCAGGTGTGCCAGTCGATACCGCAAAACATACTTTAACTCTTAGCTATAATAATACAGAAGAGCTTGAAGAATTATTTCTGAGTCAGGGAAATGAAATTGCTTGTGTCATTCTTGAACCGGTTGTTGGGAACATGAATTTAATTGTTCCTTCAGAAGACTTTTTAACAACACTTCGTTCAATTACAGAAAAATATGGGGCATTACTAATTTTTGACGAAGTAATGACTGGCTTTAGAGTTTCTTTAGGGGGCGCACAAGAATTATTTGGCATAATACCTGACCTAACAACCCTTGGAAAAGTCATTGGCGGCGGACTTCCTGTTGGCGCCTTTGGTGGTCGAAAAGATATTATGCAAAAACTTGCTCCACTCGGCCCTGTTTATCAAGCTGGTACTTTATCCGGCAATCCAGTAGCAGTTGCCGCAGGCTTAAAAACACTTGAATTGATCCAAGCAGAACATTTTTTTGAAAAACTAACCGCCCAAACTAAAAAATTAACGGATGGATTAACTCAAGCAGGTCATGATAGTGGTATTGATTTTTGTGCTAGAAATGTTGGCGGGATGTTCGGGTTGTATTTTAGTAAAACTCCACCAAATTCATTTGCTGATGTGATGTCATCAGACCGTGAGATGTTTAACAAATTTTTTCATCACATGTTAGGTTTAGGAGTTTATTTCGGACCTTCAGCTTTTGAGGCAGGATTTGTCTCGGCTGCTCATTCAGATACTGATATCGAATTCACGATTGATTGTGCAAAAAAAGCATTTAAAAACATTTAATTTTTGAATTATAAATCGCCCTTCAGCATTGAATTTACTGGATAAAACCAGTATTATTAACAGTTCCGCTTAACGAAACAATAAAGATTATTTATGGCAGAAACAGCAAACAATCAAAAACAAGGACTTTATAACCCGGCAAATGAACATGACGCTTGTGGCGTTGGTTTTGTTGCTAACATTCATGGAAAGAAAAGTCATGAAATCGTTGAACAAGGGTTGACGATCCTTGATAATTTAACGCACCGTGGAGCCACTGGATATGATCCAAAATTAGGAGATGGTGCAGGCCTCTTAAGTCAAATTCCTCACGAGTTTTTTGTTTCTGAAGCGCAAAAAAATGATTTCGTCTTGCCCGAAGTCGGACATTACGGCATCGGTATGATTTTTTTTCCTCAAGATGACTCCCTAAGACAAAATTTTAAAAGTCTCATTGAAAGAATAATTGGTGAAGAAGAGCAGACATTTATTGGCTGGAGAGATGTTCCTGTCAACAATCAAAATATTGCAGATGCTGCAAAAGAAGTTGAGCCAGTCATACAACAAGTTTTCATCAAAAGAAATATTGAGTGCGATACACAGTCTGCTTTTGAAAGAAAATTATTTGTTATTCGTAAGCGAATTGAAATTGAAATATCTAAGCTTAATAAGAATGATCCCGCAAAATTTTATATTCCTTCATTGTCATCAAAAACTATTGTTTATAAAGGCATGTTACTAGCGGCTGAAGTGGGCGTTTATTTTAAAGATCTAAAAGATGAGAATTTTATATCGGCAATTGCGCTTGTGCACCAACGTTTTTCCACAAATACTTTCCCATCTTGGGATCTTGCTCACCCGTTCAGAATGATTGCTCACAATGGTGAAATAAATACCATGCAAGGGAATGTTAACTGGATGCATGCCAGACATGAAACTATGAAGTCAATGTTGCTTGGAGATGATCTCGAGAAACTTTGGCCACTCATTGAAGATGGCCAATCTGATTCAGCCTGTTTTGACAACTGTCTGGAGTTACTTGTTGCTGGTGGATACAGTCTTCCACATGCAATGATGATGCTTATTCCGGAAGCTTGGTCCGGCAATCCCTTAATGGATAAAGAGCGAAAAGCTTTCTATGAATACCATGCAGCATTAATGGAGCCTTGGGATGGACCAGCAGCTGTCGCTTTTACGGATGGACAGATGATAGGCGCTACACTCGATCGTAATGGATTAAGACCTGCAAGATATCTTATGACGGATGATGGCGTCGTAATGATGGCATCAGAAATGGGCGTGTTAACCTTTCCTGAAGAAAAGATAGTTAAAAAATGGCGCCTTGAGCCTGGAAAAATGTTGTTAATCGATACTGAGGCTGGCAGAGTAATCGACGATCAAGAAGTAAAAAAATTACTTTCAACTGCAAAACCTTATGAAAAATGGATAAACGATTCACGTTTCTTTTTAGGCGATTTAAAAAATGTTGATATAAAAACAACTCTAAATCAACCAATCCTAGATATTCAGCAAAATTTTGGTTACACCCAAGAAGACCTGAAATTTATTCTTCAACCAATGTTTGAATCGGGGCAAGAGGCATCCGGCTCTATGGGTAATGATGCAGCCTTACCGGTGCTCTCTAATAAAGCTAAATCTTTTTATAATTACTTTAAACAACTTTTTGCTCAAGTAACTAACCCACCAATAGATCCCATTCGAGAAGAAATTGTAATGTCATTAGTGACATTTATTGGACCGAAGCCAAATCTTTTAGGAATTGAAGAAACGAATCCGCCATGGAGATTAGAGGCTAGTCAGCCAATACTAAGTCTTCAAGAATTGGAGCAATTGAAATCCATTGATCAATTAACAGATGGACACTTCAAGTCAAAAGTCATCGACATCACTTATGAAGTAAATTTTCAGGACAGTGCTGAAAAAAGAATGAAAACAGCATTGGATAATGTTTGTGCCGAGGCGAATCAAGCAATTCGTGATGGCTTTAATATATTAATTTTATCTGATCGAAATATTTCTAGAGATCGAATTGCAATACCCGCGTTACTCGCATCTTCTGCAACTCATACATTTTTAGTCCATGAAGGCAATCGAACAAAAACGGGACTTGTGGTTGATACCGGATCAGCAAGAGAAGTTCACCACTTTGCGTTATTGGGAGGGTATGGCGCAGAAGCAATTTGTCCATGGTTGGTTTATGAAACCATGAAAGAAATTAGTGATGACACTGATAAAGCTCAAAGCAATTTTATTAAAGCTATTGGAAAAGGACTTTATAAAGTAATGTCAAAAATGGGCATTTCAACCTTTCAGTCTTATTGTGGTGCGCAGATATTTGAAGCTATTGGTTTAAATTCCAAATTTATCCAAGATTATTTTACTGGGACAACTACTAACATTGAAGGCATTGGTCTTTCACAAGTTGCCATCGAAGCTGAAAAATTACATAGCGATGCTTTTGGTAATGACCCCATCTTAATGAACGCTCTTGATGCTGGCGGAGATTATGCTTTCAGAATTCGTGGTGAACAACACATGTGGAATCCTGATTCGATTGCAAAACTTCAACATGCAACCCGTAAACAAGATTTTAAAACCTATAAAGAATATGCTGAGCTCATAAATAATCAGGCTAAGCGATACATGACTTTAAGGGGTTTATTTAAATTTAATTCGAACAGTAAAGTAATTAATATTGACGAGGTTGAACCAGCTACAGAAATTGTAAAAAGATTTGCCACTGGAGCGATGTCTTTAGGGTCAATTTCAACAGAAGCTCACACCACATTGGCAATTGCAATGAATCGAATTGGTGGAAAATCAAATACAGGTGAAGGCGGAGAAGATAAAAAAAGATTTATTCAACTCACCCAAGATTCAACTTTGGCAGACTATCTTGGAAAAGAATTAATCGAATCAAATATAGATCTTAAAAAAGGCGACTCTCTTCGATCCAAAATTAAGCAAGTTGCCTCTGGTCGTTTTGGAGTGACAGCTGAATATTTGGCAGCTGCAGATCAAATACAAATTAAAATGGCACAAGGCGCAAAACCTGGTGAAGGTGGACAGCTGCCAGGTCATAAGGTAAGCCCATATATTGCTCAATTAAGATTTTCGGTTCCAGGTGTTGGATTAATATCTCCTCCACCTCATCACGATATTTATTCAATAGAGGATTTAGCTCAATTGATTCATGATTTGAAAAATGCTAATCCTAAAGCAGATATTTCTGTCAAATTAGTATCAGAGACTGGTGTTGGAACGGTTGCGGCAGGTGTTGCCAAAGCTAAATCAGATCACATTGTGATTGCAGGGCATGATGGAGGAACAGGGGCTTCACCTATTTCATCAATTAAACACGCCGGAACACCTTGGGAACTGGGATTAGCTGAAACTCAACAGACATTAGTTTTAAATAAACTTCGTAGCCGAGTAATACTTCAAGTTGATGGTCAGATGAAAACCGGACGTGATGTTGTCATTGGTGCATTATTAGGTGCAGATGAGTTTGGTTTTGCCACAGCACCTTTAGTTGTCGAAGGTTGCATCATGATGAGAAAATGTCATTTAAATACATGCCCCGTCGGTGTTGCAACTCAGGACCCTGAATTAAGAAAAAGATTTACAGGTCAACCAGAACATGTGGTGAATTTCTTTTTCTTTGTTGCAGAAGAAGTCCGTGAAATCATGGCAGAGCTTGGAATAAAGAAATTCAATGATCTAATTGGACGCTCAGATTTATTAGACATGCAATCAGGGATTGATCATTGGAAGATTAATGGACTAGATTTTACAAAAATTTTCCATAGACCAAAACTGGCAGATGAAGTTGGAACTTTCCATCAAGAAAAGCAAGATCATGGTTTAGAGAAAGCGTTGGATCATGAGTTAATCAAACAAGCAAAACATGCAATTGAGACAAGATCATCTTGTGAAATACATACACCCATTAGTAATATTAATAGGACTGCTGGAACACTGCTATCTCATGAAATTGCAAAAAGATATGGAAATGATGGACTACCAAATGATTCAATAAGAGTTAACTTGACTGGAACAGCCGGTCAAAGTTTTGGAGCTTTCTTAGCCAAAGGGATAACATTTAATCTCATAGGTGAAGGTAATGATTATGTTGGAAAAGGTTTATGTGGCGGAAAAATTATTATTCAACCTCCTGCTGGTTTTAACGCAAAAGCGAGTGAAAATATTATTGTGGGTAACACTGTCATGTATGGCGCTACTTCTGGCGAAACATATTTTAGTGGCGTTGCCGGTGAGCGATTCTGTGTTCGTAATTCAGGAGCGAGTGCAGTAGTGGAAGGTGTTGGAAATCATGGATGTGAGTACATGACCGGAGGGACCGTAGTTGTTTTAGGCCAAACAGGGCAAAATTTTGCAGCCGGCATGTCGGGAGGCGTAGCTTATGTTTACGATGTAAAACAGTTATTTAAGCCTAATTGTAATTTATCAATGGTTACCCTTGAACAGGTTGTAAAATCAGAATCACAAGAAGAGCAAGCAAGGCATTTGAATAAGACAGATGAGGTCATCTTAAGGGAATTAATTCAAGCTCACTTTGATAATACACAAAGTGAAGTTGCTAAGATGATCCTCGATAATTGGAATGATTCATTGAATCATTTTGTTAAAGTTATGCCTATTGAATATAAAAGAGCTCTGAATGAGCTAAGTGAAACACGGAAGAAGGAAACTGCATAATGGGAAAAGCCACAGGTTTTATTGAGTTTAATCGTTTATCTGAGCAAAATATTCCTCCGCATGAGCGAGTAAAAAACTATAAAGAATTTGTATTACATCTTTCTGATGAAGAGGCAAAAATACAAGGTGCTCGTTGTATGGATTGCGGAATACCCTTTTGCAATAATGGCTGCCCAGTAAATAATATTATTCCAGATTGGAATGACTTGGTTTATAGACAAAATTGGGCAGAGGCAATTAAAGTTCTCCATTCTACAAATAATTTTCCAGAGTTTACTGGACGTATTTGCCCTGCACCATGCGAAGCGGCCTGTACGCTTAATATTAATTCTGATGCGGTAGGGATAAAGTCGATTGAGCATGCAATTATAGATAAAGCATGGGAACTCGGTTTAGTAAAACCTGAAATTCCATCAGTAAAAACTGGAAAAAAAATAGCTATCGTTGGCTCAGGCCCAGCAGGTATGGCAGCAGCACAGCAATTGGCAAGAGTTGGGCACGATGTTGATTTGCTTGAAAAAAATGATCGTATCGGTGGATTACTCAGATACGGTATTCCAGATTTTAAAATGGAAAAAACGCATATTGATAGAAGAATGGATCAAATGCAGGCTGAAGGTGTAAATTTTAAAACAAACCAAAATGTAGGCGTTGATATCAATCCCGATGATTTAATTAATGATTATGATGCAGTCATTCTATCTGGTGGAGCTGAGTGGCCAAGAGATCTTCCTGTTCCAGGGAGAGATTTAAAAGGTGTTCATTTTGCAATGGATTTTCTTCCCTCACAGAATAAAGTTGTGGCCGGCGATAAAGTTGAAGAGCAGATCTTAGCCACAGACAAACATGTCATTGTTATCGGCGGCGGTGATACCGGTTCTGATTGTGTAGGTACCTCAAATCGCCATGGAGCTAAATCAGTTACTCAATTTGAATTGATGCCACAGCCACCGGAAAAAGAAAATAAAGCCATGGTGTGGCCATATTGGCCTCTTAAATTAAGAACATCAAGCTCACACGAAGAGGGATGTCAGCGTGATTGGTCGGTTGCAACCAAAGAGTTAATAGGTGAAAATGGCGTGGTTAAGGAATTAGTGGCGAGTCGCGTCGAGTGGAAAGACGGAAAAATGGCAGAAGTTGCAAACTCAGAATTTAAAATCAAAGCAGATCTTGTTTTGCTAGCCATGGGTTTTGTAGGACCACAACAAAATCTTTTGGAAAAATTTGGAATTGAAAAAGATGAGCGAGGAAATGCAAAAGCAGAAACTGAAGGAGAGAAAGCCTACTTCACTTCTCGTAATAAAGTTTTCGCCGCTGGCGATATGCGCAGGGGACAGTCTTTAGTTGTTTGGGCAATAAGAGAGGGCAGACAATGTGCGCGTGCTGTTGATGAGTTTTTAATGGGTAGCTCTATCCTCCCAAGATAATATCAATGAAAATTATGAATGATTCATTCCTCAAAACGTTGAGGCTGGAGAAAACTCCATACACTCCAGTTTGGATCATGAGACAGGCAGGCCGTTATCTTCCAGAATACCAACAAACCCGAAAAAATGCAGGATCATTTATGGATCTTTGCCGTAATAAAAATTTTGCTACAGAAGTAACCCTCCAACCTCTTGATAGATATCCATTGTTAGATGCATCAATCCTTTTTTCAGATATCTTAACTATTCCAGATGCAATGGGACTGGGGTTAAATTTTATCCAAGGCGAAGGTCCAATTTTTGATAAGCCTTTGCAAAATGAACAAGCAGTTCAAGCTCTTGATATTCCTTCAATGGATAAGTTGTCATATGTATTTGATGCAGTAAAATCCATTAAAAATGCACTGAATGGAAGAGTACCATTAATAGGATTTTCTGGAAGTCCTTGGACATTAGCAACCTATATGGTCGAGGGCCAAGGAGGCTCAGATTTTTTAAAGATAAAAAAAATGGCTTATGAAAGACAAGATTTAATTCATCATATCTTAAAAATCAATGCAGAAAGTGTAACTCAATATTTAGCTGAGCAAATTAAATCAGGTGCTGACGCTGTAATGATCTTTGATTCATGGGGAGGGGCATTAAGTCATCATGAATACAGCGAATTATCTTTAAATTATATGAAAGTAATCCTCGATAATTTAGATATTTTGGGCTATGAACATATACCTAAAATTATTTTTACTAAAGGGGGAGGTCAATGGATTGATCAACAAATTATTGCCCGACCCGATGCCATAGGCCTGGACTGGCAGACTAGTTTAAAAAAAGCACGCGAAATAACGAATGATAAAATTGCCTTACAAGGAAATATGGATCCCGCAATTTTGTTAGGCTCAGATAAAAAAATTGAAGAAGAAGTTAAAAAAGTCCTCGATGATTATGGTCGCGGTGAAGGACATATTTTTAATCTAGGCCATGGAATAACTCAATTTACTGACCCTGATAAGGTCGATTTAATGCTACAAACCATCAGAGAATACAGTCAACAGTATCATTAGTGCCCTTTGCCTTGTTCGATTCCTTTGCCTGAAATTGATCGATAAAATTGATCATTAAATTTTGACCTTTCTTTTTTTGCTTGAGGGGATTTATCGGCTAAGGAAATTAAAATGACAAAGATAAAAGTTGTGCTCATAGAAAATAAAGCAGGATATTTATAGGGAAATATAGCTGTCGTAAATTGAAATACGTCAACCCAAACAACGGGACTAAGAATAACCAAGCTAATGGTTGTTACAAGGCCAATAATTCCACCGTAAAAAGCACCATGGGTCGTTAATTTTTTCCAATACATGGATAAAAAAATAATAGGAAAATTTGTACTGGCCGCAATAGCAAATGCTAAACCCACCATAAAAGCAATATTTTGATTTTCAAAAATAATGCCAAGTCCAATGGCAATGACCCCAAGAAAAACTGTGGCTATCCTTGAGACATTCAATTCTTTTTTTTCATCTTTGTTATTCGGCTGTATGACATTAGAGAAAATATCATGAGAAATTGCGGAAGCTCCAGCTAAAGTGAGACCAGATACTACTGCAAGAATCGTTGCAAAAGCAACTGCAGAAATAAATCCCAGAAGTACATCTCCACCGACTGCGTGAGCGAGATGAATGGCTGCCATATTATTATTCCCCAATAGGCCGCCATCTGCATTAAGATAGACTGGATTTGTACTGACAAGTATTATTGCTCCAAAGCCGATGATAAATGTAAGAATATAGAAGTAACCAATAAAACCTGTTGCAAAGGCAACAGATCTTCTTGCTTGAATGGAGTCTTTGACGGTAAAGAATCGCATTAATATATGGGGTAATCCGGCAGTTCCAAACATCAGAGCCAATCCAAGTGAAATCGCAGATATGGGATCTTTGATTAAAGCTCCTGGAGCAATTATTTGTTCAGAAAGGCGATGATAATTAATGGCCGTATCAAAAAAATTATTTAAGTTGAAATTAAATTTCCACATCACTAAAACTGAAATTAAAGTTGCCCCAAATAATAAAAGAATAGCTTTAATAATTTGTACCCAGGTCGTGGCAATCATGCCTCCAAATGTAACGTATAAAATCATTAGGATCCCAACAATATAAACAGCCACATGATAAGGTAAGTTAAATAAGATTTGAATTAATTTGCCTGCTCCAACCATTTGTGCGATCAGGTATAAAATTACAGTGGCCAATGAGCCAAAGGCAGACAGGATGCGGATAGGTTTTTGTTTTAACCGATAAGAGGCTACATCCGCAAATGTATATTTCCCTAAATTTCTCAATGGCTCAGCAATGATGAGGAGCACAATGGGCCAACCCACAAGGAAACCAATTGAATAAATTAATCCATCAAAACCAGAGGCAAAAACTAATCCAGATATACCTAAGAATGAGGCCGCAGACATAAAGTCACCGGATATTGCTAATCCATTTTGAAAACCTGTAATATTCCCACCAGCCGTATAAAAAGAGTCTCTGTTGCGAATTTGTTTTGCAGCCCAGTAGGTGATGTATAGGGTTAATAGAACAAAACAAAAAAACATTGAAACAGCAATAATATTCATGACTTATATTCTTTTCACAATAGGCTCTATTAATTTATTTGATAAATAAACGTATACCAATGTGACGAGAAAGATTAAAAAAATAAGAAAGAAACCATAGGCAATTCCATAAGAAATTGATGAATCAAATATCTTCTGACTTAACCAGTTTGGATAATAAGCAATGAGTAAAATGAAAGAAAAGTATGAACAAATGATTATGAATAAAAGAGGGTAAACGATAATTTTTTTAAAGTGGATGAGCTTTTCATAATCTTTCATAAACATCAATATATCATTAATAATATCTAAAGATGGATTAAGGGAAAATATCAATCAAACAATCGATTTGATTATTTATGTACTGCTGAATATAAGACAGCTCCTCTAAATCTAGTCTTTGGATATCCACTTCACTTTTTTGATAAGACGGTCTTGCAAGGCTATAAATGTGAATACCTTTCAGGCTATTTGAAAATGGGTTTATAAAATTAATATAATCATCTAAAAATTTATTAGACGGGATAGAACCATCGATTTTCAAGAAACAACTTTGGACCACAGTTGAGACATGCTGAATACACATATCTAAATTATTTTTAATTTGCTTCATAGAAGGATTAATCTGATTAATTTGTTTCATAGCTAATGTATTTCCTGCATCAACTTTAAACCATACCTCACCGTTATTTTTACTAATCGTTTTAATTGCATCAAGATTTTTATGAATAAAGCTCCCATTAGTGATTAACCGGATCGGTACCTTATTAACTAGGTGAAATTCATCTAAGAGTTTAATTGATCTATCAATAGCATCAGCAAATTCCGTAGCTGCTGTAGGTTCCCCATTCCCTGAAAAAGCAATATCAGCGAAAGATGTATTTGGCGGACAGTTTTCTGCAATAAAAGAAGTATGATTTATTTTAAAAAGCCATTGACGTAATTCATCCTCTAACAAGTTTAAGTCAATTGGTTCTGGATTACCTCTGGTTAAATTAGGGATCTCGCAATAAATACATTGCCAATTGCATGCATTATTAGTGTTTAAGTTGATTCCAAGAGACAAACCCCCAGCTCTCCTAGATAGAACCGGATAAATATATATCGATTCAAAAATATCACGATCATGATTTTCTGTGTGAAGCTTAAAAGTTTTTTTATCCATTAATTAGAATTATAGCGAATAAAAAATTTCCATAGGGTTTAATCAAACTATAGATTAGTAATCCATAAGACTTGATAGGGTTTTAAAGTAATTTTTTTGGATTCAATTTTTTTATTAGATATTAAATCAATCCAATGCTTATTAAAAATTAAATTAATTTCATTCAGATCAACTGGCTGTTTATTATTTGTGACATTGGCTATCACAAATATACTTTGTTTCCGATTCTGACTTTGGCGCCAAATTGCAAATACTTCTTTTCCTAAATTTAAAGTAAATTGAGTTGCATTTGGATGAAATGCTGGTTGTGATTTTCTGATGAGAAGTATTTGCTTTAACGCATTTAAAATTTTTTGTTCTTTTGTTTTATTTTGCAAAGCCTTTAAAATCTCAGTGATCTTAAATTTTTTTCGATTTATAGTTCTTTTTTCATTTGTTTCCTTTACGCCTTCATAATAATTTTCAGTGCCAAGTAGGCTATGTACATAGATTGCGGGTATCCCTTCTAAACTAAACATAATGGAATGTGCACAAATAAATCGTTGGATTTGATAGTTATCAGATTCATGTATTGTTTCTTTAAGGGCGTCAAATAAAGCTATATTTATTTCATAAGGTTTTTGTTTATTGTTAATTTTTCTATATGAGATTTGACCCCCTAGGTTTTTCATTTTTTTTAAGATAGCTTTTATATTTTTTTCTGAAATTAATCCTTCTGCTGGTCTTATTCCAATACCGTCATGAGACGCAATAAAATTAAAATACGTATTACCTTCCATTGGCGGAGGCATAGACATTAACCATTTCCTTAAAATAGATACATCTCCAAAAAGCATGGTATAAAGAATGATCGGAGGGAGTGAAAAATTATAAATTAAATGAGCTTCATTACCGTTTCCGAAATAATCAAGATTTTCTTTGTTGGGAAGATTTGTTTCAGTTATTAAAAAAGTTTTTTTAGAATAATTATCCATAATTAATCTAATTAATTTGATAATCTCATGCGTTTGAGGAAGATTAATGCAGCTTGTGCCTATCTCTTTCCATAAAAATGCAACAGCATCTAAACGAAGTACGCTAATTCCATGATCAAGATAAAATTTGATAATTTGTAGAAATGCTAATAACACATCTTGATTTGAAAAGTCTAAATCAATCTGATCTCGACTAAAGGTACACCAGACATATTTATCCCCACGATTAGTTTTATACTTTTGTAATAACTCATGACTTCTTGGTCTTGTTACAGAAGTCGTATCAAAAGTTTTTTTAAAATAATGAAAAAATTTTTTCCCTGGAGATTCATTATTTAAAAACTGTTTAAACCAATCTGATTGGCTAGAGCAATGATTAATGACCAAATCACCCATAATTTTGAAATTTGCGGAGAGTTTTTTGATATCACCCCACGTGCCGAATCCCTTTTTTATTTGAAGATAATTAATAACAGAAAAACCATCGTCAGAGCTATATGGGAAAAAGGGTAAAATATGAATTATCGAAATAACATCTTTTAAATGTAGTTCCATAAATTTTTTTAATGAATCAATATGTTTTTTATCTTGTTCTTGAAATGTATCCATATAGGTAATCATGACAACATCAGACTCACTCCATCGATTGGCAGCATGATTTATCTTTAATTTTTTATTTAAAAAAATTGTAAAAATTTTTTTTGCAAAATTAGTATTTTGTTTTTTGGGATAAATGTTGTTTAAATGAGTAAGGATCTGTTGATATAAGATATTACTTTTTTGAAAATTCATTCATATCCTCATTGACAGCGACTAGGAAGTCTTCTTGAAGATCTGGAATAGCACTATTTACTCTTGTCCAAGATGGAATAAACGGGGTTTCCATGGGGTTGTCAAGATAGCTGTTGCCAGCATCAAGAATATTTTGGGCAAACATCTCTACGGCTCTTTCCTCAGAATGGATGTCTAATTTTAATCCATTCATTGCAGCATCATTATTGTAAGTTTCAATAAAGTCTAATGCAATTCTGAAATATGTGGCTTTTATTGAGCGAAAAGTTTCGGTATTGAAAACCAAACCATTGGTGGCAAGTTTTCTGAAGATTGATTTACAAATGTCGATGGACATTTTAGAAAGACCTTTTTCTTTATCGTTTAAGCTTAGGTCTTGGTGCTTATGATCATAATGATCTGCAATGTCAACTTGACAGAGATGGTTGTTTGAATAATTTCTATTGACTTCAGATAAAACACCAATTTCTAGACCCCAATCACTAGGAATGCGGATATCACTAAGGACATCTGTACGCATTGAAAATTCTCCAGCAAGGGCATATCTAAAGCTATCAAGATAATTTAGATAATCATTATCATTAAATATTCGCTTCAAAGAACGAATTAATGGTGTCACTAAAAGACGACAAACACGACCATTTATTTTTTCATGAGTGACTCTGGAGTAGTAACCTTTGCAAAATTGATAGTTAAAATTAGGATTAGCAACTGGATAGATGAGTCGAGCGAGTAACTCTCGATTATAGGTGACAATATCACAATCATGTAAGGCAACTGATTTTGCTGTTCCATCAGCAAGAACGAAGCCGAAACAAAACCAAACATTCCGACCTTTGCCGAGTTCTTTTGGAGATAAATCAAACTTTTTAAGTTTCTGATCAATATCTAGTAGACGAGGACCATCATTCCAGAGTACAAAATGTTTTTGAGGCAGTTGATTAAAAAATTGAAGGGCATATTGATATTGTTCTTTTGTTGCTTGATCGAGTCCAATTACAATCGAGTCTAGATAATTAACTTTTTTTAATTCATCAACAATTAATTGTAAGGCTGGCTTTTCAAGTTCAGAAAATAAACTTGGAAGAACTAAAGTCATTGGGCGCGTTTTAGAGAATCTTTTTAAATCAGTTTCTAAATCTGATAGCGACCTTGTTCTTAAATTGTGGAGCGTACTTATTATTCCATTTTGATAAAAATCACTCATTTTTTAGTACCTTTAATAATTCATCATTCCATCCTTTTGGCCCAGTTTGCTTGCTGAATATCCAGTTTGCTTGTTTGAGATGATCATTATTATTTTTAATTAATATTTTTATATCAGAAGCTTCAATCATCTTAATATCATTTTCTCCATCACCCAAACCAATGGTAAAGAATGATGTTTTATGTTGCTTTTCATACGCATTTTTGATCCATTTTAGTGCATTTGATTTGTCATGGTGCGAACAGATAGTTAAAAATCGACCACCTTTGATTACATTAAATCCAAGGTCAGTGATGATTTTTATAAATTCATATTGTTTGTCATCTCTATCTAACCATATGATGGGATCAGAAAATAATCTTTTTTGTGATGCCTCAGCTTGTTGCTCATTTAATCCTGTGAGCCCCATTACTTCTTTTATATTTAATTTTGTATAGAAATTAAAATTAAATTCTCTTTTTAATGGGTCTATCTTGTTATGAATCAAAGAAAGATTAAAACCAAATTGAATGATTTTTTTTTGAAAGTGAATCCCTGAACCATTTTCAAATATAAATGGATGATCAATCATTAATTCTGATTGTAAATGAAGCATTTCTTCATAGGTTTTGCTTGAGGCAAGGATTAGGGGAATATTTTTTTTCTTTATCCAATTTAAAGCTGGAAGGGCTTGGTCAAAGGTATAGTTGTTATGATCAAGTAAAGTGCCGTCAAGATCAGAGAAAATCAAATAATCCTTCATATGGATTAGTATGAAGTGAGGAGGAAAAGTTTAGATTTATTTTCTAAACCACATCCTTTTTAAAACACCATCTTTATTCATAAAAGTATGTTTGAGCGCTCCAGCAAAATGCAGAATAAATACCAACAAAAGAATTTGACCAAAAATTTCATGAAATTCTTTAAATAATTCTCTTAGCGTTTCATTGTCCATGCCGGGAAGAAAAGGAATGCCAAACCAATGAACACCATATTTGCTCCCGATAGACATGATGATTCCGGTTAATGGAATTAAGAACATTAGGAGGTAAAGTGTATGATGAGCTGCTGTCGCCAACCTAACTTCAAATGGAGTCATGGTTGCCAACATTTTTGGCGGTTTATTTTTGATTCTCCAATATATTCGAAATAATACTAAAAAGAAGATGGTGACCCCAATAGACTTATGTAAATTGAAGTAAAAAGTTCTTACAGAAATTTCTTTTGCAGTGTCAATGGTAATTAGACCTAAGTTAAACAGATCAAAACTACTCACTTTTGGGCCAGCTTTTGGTAATTCGTGCATATACCAACCTAAAATAAACATAAAGATTATGGCAACTGCAATAATCCAATGTAGAGCGATTGCTACATTAGTGTAACGATTTTTTTTTGGACCAAAATAATTATTCTTTGATTTAACCATAAGACAAATCATATAGATCTTATATAAAAATTACAACATAATGGTGTTAATGAGATTACTTGCCACTTCAGTATTTTTTTTACTCTTTTATATATCGAATGCAATTGCTTTTGTGCAAGAAATATCACCCGGAGTATTTGTCCATATTGGCAAACACCTGGATGTAGATGAAGGCTATGACGGCGATATCTGTAATATTGGTTTTATCGTCGGTGATGATGCCATTGCTGTCATTGATACGGGGGGGAATTATTTAGTAGGCAATCAATTAAGGCAATATATTACTGAAAATTTTAAACAGCCAATTAAATATGTGATTAACACCCATGCACATCTGGATCATGTTTATGGAAATATTTCTTTTGATGAAGCAGAGATTTATGGACATGAAAACTTACCTAAAGCCATGAAGCTTAGAGCAAATATTTATGACAGATTAAACGAAAAGTATCTAGGAAAAATTGCCAGTAGCAGCCCGCTTGTTGTGGCAACAAAATTTGTAGAAATTGGACAGGATGTTAATCTTGATTTAGGTAATCGAATGATTACTTTAAGCGCTTATCTGGTAGCGCATACCGAAGCTGATCTAACCGTATATGATCAGAAAACTCAGGTTTTATGGTCAGGAGATCTTGTTTTTAAAGAGAGAACCCCAGTCATTGATGGAAATATTCATGGGTTTATTAAAGCTCTGCAATCAATAAATGAGTTACAAATTTCTCAAATTGTGCCTGGTCATGGGATACCTTCATCTAAAGAATATGCAACACAACCTATGTTAGATTATCTCTCAACACTCAGAGATGATATTCGTCAATACATTAATGAAGGTCAAAGTTTAGAATATGCATTAGAGCATGCGGCAAAATCAGAAAAAGAAAAATGGTTATTATTTGATATTCAAAATAAGAGAAATGTAAATCAGGTATATCCGATGATGGAATGGGAATAATAAATTATTCCCATAATATCTCTTCGGATTTATTTTTTGCCTATTTTTTGATCAATACCACACCCTGTGTTCTCTGGATGAGCCCCAACCAATAACAGTCCACCAGTGATTGCTATATACAATAAACTCATAATAAGCACAGGCTGACCCTGCATTGCGTTCATAAAGTAGACCGCCGCCCAAAGAAAAGAATAAGCTGCTAGGATGTATGCAGCAATCCGAGTTTTAAAGCCTAATATCAAAGCTAGGCCACCAAGAAATTGAACAAGAATGCTTAGTGGAGCCATTATTCCAGGGAGGCCTCGTGCACCTAACATGTCTTGGTACATTCCATAACCTCCCGGAGTAGAAATAATATTATTAAGAATAAATAAGATGGAAATAAAAAATATTTGCGCCAATAAAATTCGTGCTATAAGTCCAATATGTTTTGTCATAAAATTCCCTAAGTGTGTAATTTTTTAAGATGATGCCCTCAAAATTAAAACTATGCAAGTAAGCCAATTAGATTTTCAAATTCTTTCATGGATAAAAAACCTAAACGAAATAAAAAAAATTCGTACGGTTGTTTTTTTACATGAACAAAATATTCCAGAAGAATTAGAATGGGATGAGTATGATAAGTCAGCTTTTCATTTCGGTTTATTTTATAAATCTTGTTTAGTTGCTTATGCGCGGTCCATAGAAAATAATGTGTATTGGATTGGACGGATGGCCGTTCAAAAAGAATACAGAAATATAAGTATCGGATCTCATTTATTACAATTGGTCATTGCTTTTCTTCAAGATATTAATTCTCAAAAAGATATATTTGTCTCAGCTCAAGTTCAAGCAATTCATTTTTATGAAAAAAATAATTTTAGTGTTAGAGGAAAGACATATTTTGATGCAGGTATTCTGCATACAGATATGATTTTAAGGCGATAGCTCAATTAATAATTTTTTGATTGGTGCAGGTAATCCTATATCTTGTATATCTTGCCAATTAATCCATAATCCTTTTAATTTAATTTCAGGTTTAGCTAAAGCTTTAATAAAGGTATATTCAAAAACTAATTTATAGTGAGAAAACACAGATTGCCTGTGACCATGTTTAATAATTTGTTTATTTTTTAATTCTATTTCTTCATTGGGGGGAAGCCATAATCCATTCCATACCCCCGATCTATTTTTAACTAAAAATACTTGCTTCTGATACTCATAGATATAAAAATGCGTTTTTTTTATCTCATTTTTTTTAACAGGATTTTTTTTTGGAATCTGAGTGGTGAGTCCATTAACATATGCAACACAAGATTGTGTTATTGGGCAAATATTACATATTGGTCTCTTAGGAATACAAAGAGTCGCACCAAAATCCATAATGGCTTGGGTATAGATATCAATATTTTTTTTGGGTAAGTTCTTTTCACTGAGTAACCATAATTTCTTTTCCGTTGATGAATTATTGATAGGTGTTGTTATTCCATAAACACGAGAGAGTACCCTTTTGACATTTCCATCCAGAATGGGGTAGGGTTTATTGAAGCAAAAAGCTAGAATTGCACCGGCTGTTGATCTTCCAATTCCAGGCAGTCTAATCATATCTTGGAAATTATCTGGAAAATGACCGCTGTTTTCCTTCATGATCATGATTGAGGCAGCATGTAGATTTCTAGCTCGTGAATAAAAGCCTAAACCACTCCACATACTTAAAACTAAATCTTCGCTTGCTTCAGCCAACGCTTTAATGGTTTTGAATTTGGTGATAAATTTTTGATAGTATGAAATCACTGTGACGACCTGGGTTTGTTGTAGCATAATTTCTGAAACCCAAACATGATAGGGGTCTTTTGACTTTTGCCACGGAAGATCATGGCGCCCAAATTTTTTGTGCCATTTAATAATTGAAACATTGAAGGCAGGCTTTTTTAGAACTTCCACTGTTTAATAAAATAATATTAAAAATAAAATACCAATAAAAATTCGATAATAAGCAAAAATTTTAAAATCATTGGTTGCTACGAAGCGAATTAAAAACCGAATAACAATTAGGGCAGAATAAAACGATGTTACAAAACCAATAAGAAAGAAAAGCGCATCGTCGCTAGATAAAGAATCAAAGTTTTTAAATAGATCGTAAAAAGAGGCTGCGAAGATAATTGGAATGGCCAGAAAAAAAGAAAATTCTGTCGCTGATTTTCGGTCTAAATTAAGTAACATCCCACCCATGATCGTTGCACCCGACCTTGAAACTCCGGGTATGAGAGCAAAACATTGAAATAGACCTATTCGCAAAGCGGTTGAAAATGAAATTTGTTCAATACTTTTATAACGTCTCTTTTTCAGAGAATTTTCAATAACAAGTATTAGCAGACCACCTAAAATCAGGGCAAGGCTGACGCTTATGGGATTAAATAAATATCTCTTGATGCTGTCATGAAATAACAAACCCATAAAAGCAGCAGGAAGAAAAGCTAGGAATAAATTGATAAAAAAGTGTTTAGACGATCTTTGTTTAATGGTTACAACTTTTTGAGATAACAAATTTCTATATTCATACACAATAGCCAAAATAGCTCCAAGTTGAATAAAAATTTCAAAGACATGAATGTTCGAATAGTTAGCATCCAATAAATAAGCTCCAATGATCAAATGACCAGTGGAGCTTATGGGTAAAAACTCAGTTAAGCCTTCAATGACTCCTAAAATAAAGGCATGAATTAAAAAAAGTAAAGTCATCTAAAGGTTAGATTTTTTGATAAACTTCGGATCCTTTTTTTACAAATTCAATAGACTTTTCATCCATTCCTTTTTGTAAAGCTTGCTCATCAGAAATCCCTTTTTCTTTTGCATACTCTCTTACATCTTGAGTTATTTTCATTGAGCAAAAATGAGGTCCACACATCGAGCAAAAGTGAGCTTGTTTTGCCCCTTCTTGCGGAAGTGTTTCGTCATGAAATTCTTTTGCTTTTTCTGGATCTAAACTTAAATTAAATTGATCTTCCCAACGGAATTCAAAGCGTGCTTTTGACAAAGCATTATCTCTAATTTGGGCTCCTGGATGGCCTTTAGCAAGGTCAGCTGCGTGAGCAGCAATTTTATAAGTAATGATACCCTCTCTAACATCTTCTTTATCTGGGAGACCTAAGTGTTCTTTGGGCGTGACGTAACACAGCATGGCACATCCATACCAACCAATCATTGCTGCACCAATGCCTGAGGTAATGTGATCATAGCCTGGAGCAATGTCTGTGGTGAGTGGACCTAAGGTGTAGAAAGGGGCCTCATCACAATGTTCTAATTGTAGTTCCATATTTTCTTTAATCATGTGCATGGGGACATGACCAGGACCTTCAATCATTGTTTGAACGTCATGTTTCCAAGCAATTTTTGTTAATTCACCGAGAGTTTTCAATTCTGCAAATTGTGCTTCATCATTTGCGTCATAAATAGATCCTGGGCGTAATCCATCACCAAGACTAAAGCTGACATCATATGCTTTCATAATTTCGCAAATATCTTCAAAGTGAGTGTATAAAAATGATTCTTTATGATGGGCTAAACACCATTTGGCCATAATTGAACCACCTCGACTTACAATTCCAGTCATCCTTTTTGCGGTCATGGGGATGTAAGCAAGTCGAACACCGGCATGGATAGTAAAATAATCCACACCCTGTTCTGCTTGTTCAATGAGGGTATCTTTAAATATTTCCCAAGTGAGTTCCTCTGCTTTGCCATCCACTTTTTCAAGAGCCTGATAAATAGGAACAGTTCCAATAGGAACGGGGCTATTGCGAACTATCCATTCGCGAGTTTCATGAATATTTTTACCAGTAGATAAATCCATCACAGTATCCGCACCCCATCGGGTTCCCCACACCATCTTTTCAACTTCTTCACTAATGCTCGATCCTAAAGCTGAATTACCGATGTTGGCATTAATCTTCACTAAGAAATTTCTGCCAATAATCATGGGTTCAGTCTCAGGGTGATTGATATTTGCGGGGATAATCGCTCGCCCTTTGGCAACCTCATCACGCACAAATTCAGGGGTGATCAGTTTTGGTATTGTTGCACCATGATTTTGACCAGGATGTTGGGTTTGAATAAAATCAGAAATCCCTTCCCTTCTTTGATTTTCACGGATTGCAATGTACTCCATTTCTGGGGTAATGATGCCTTTTTTTGCATAATGCATTTGTGATACATTGTGTCCGGGTTTTGCTCGGAGGGGTTTTCTTTTGAGGTTAAAACGCATTTTTTCGAGTTCTGGATCTTTTTGTCTTTGTTGACCAAATTCAGAGGTCGGTCCTTCAAGTTCTTCAACATCACTTCTATCATGAATCCATTTTGATCTTAATGCAGGCAAACCATTTCTGATATCTATTTTATGCAGGGGATCTGTATAAGGACCTGAGGTATCATAGACCACTACAGGATTATTTTTTTCCGCACCAAATTGGGAGGCAGTATCTGCAAGGCTAATTTCACGAAATGGCACTCGTATAGATGCATCAGTTCCTTGAATATAAATCTTTTTTGAATTTTTAAAGGAACTTAGGGTATTTGGGTCAACAGATGCGTCAACTTTGTTAAAATCTTTATCTTGATTGAGATTTTTTTCTGGTGCGTTCATAACTCTCCTTAGTTTTGAGGTAAGGAGTGCAAATTTTTGCATTCCCTACGTCGATTTTAGCCGAATCAGGTTCCAAGGGTATTTCTCACAATAATCATTATTGACCCCTAGCAAATTTAATTCCATTGTACATAAATTTATGAATTTACGTAAACCAATAACATCTTAGGGACAGGCAATATCAGTTATAATTTGTTGAGATTAGTTAGTAAATTAAAAAAACTTAAAAGGTCAAAATTGGGCATCGAAAAAAATAGATTTAATATGATTGAGCAACAAATAAGAACGTGGAATGTGCTCGATGAAAACATTCTTAATCTTTTTAGAATAAATTTACGTGAAAATTATGTCCCTGATGCATATCAAGCGCTAGCCTTTGCAGATATTGAAATTCCAATTGGATCAAGTGCATCGATGCTTCCCCCAAAACTAGAGGCTAAAATTTTAGAAGAATTGAAACCCAAAAAAAATATGCTCGCCCTTCATGTTGGCACAGGCTCCGGTTTTTTTTCTGCTTTACTTGCTTCTCAGGTAAAAAAAGTGATTACCATAGATATTCAGCCAAAACTTTTAGCCGACGCAAAAAAACGACATCTTGAAAACAATATTAAAAATATAGAGTATGTGTGTGCCAATGGATTTAATGGGTACTATGAAAAAACACCCTATGATCTTATTATTTATACCGCATCTCATATTCATGAACCGCCTGGAATTAGGGAGCAGTTGAACGTTGGTGGAAAATTATTTTTATTTGAAGGTAATCAGGCCATTCAATATGGTAAATTGATTACCAGAATGTCAGACTCTGAATTTAAAATAAAAAATCTTTTTGAGGCCGTTGTGCCTTCTTTGGTTGAGTCATGGGAGCCAAGCAAATTTATATTTTAAAATTTAGATTGCCTCTTTTTTTTATTGTTGGCTTGCTTTTCTTTTTTCAAGTAAAAGCTGATGATAAAGATTTATTTGAGCTTTATTTAGAAGCTTTACAAAATGACCCTGTGTTATCTTCAGAGCGGTATCAGAATGAGGCGGTGAAAGAATTAATTAATCAAGGCCGATCACTTTTTTTACCATCCGTTTCTGCATTAGCCAATTATGATGATCGTAATCAGGCCCGAAAATTTTTAAATACAGATTCATCTTTAAGCAGTAGCAGCAGTCTTTTTACAAGAGGAACCAAAGCCGATTACGATGCCTATGGGTATAGCGTAGTGATAAGACAACCCTTATTTAATTACTCAGCGTATTCAACTTATAAGCAAATATTAGCGCAAACGAGCTTATCTGATAAAAAATTTCATTTGGTGCAACAAGATTTAATGATGAGGATCTCAGAGTTATATTTTGATGCGCTGCTGGCGAAAGATAAAGTCGAGCTTATTCAAAGCCAGAGATTGGCTATTCAAGAGCAATTAAAAGAAGCGGAAACAAAATTTAATGCTGGACTCATCTCAATCACCGATATTAACGAGGCTAAAACTAAAAATGATCTAATGGAAGTGGATCTTTTGAATGCCGTTAAAGATTTAAAAATTAAAAAAAGAGAAATTCAGTCTATCACGGGAAATTTACCTGGAAGGCTTAAGCCATTGATGAGTTCAATTGCCTTTGAAAAAATGGATAACTTAGCCGAAGAGTGGATCGATATTGCCCTACAAAATAGCACAGCCATTTTAATTAAAGATGCTGAGGTGGAAATTGCAAAAAAAGAAATTGATGTGAGAAAGGGCGAGCATTATCCAACAATTGATGCCCTGGCATCGAGACGAAGAACTTGGGATAAAGATGGCTATGCTTTTGGATTAAGAAGCTATTCAGATACCATTGGAGTGGAAGTGAATATTCCTATTTTTTCAGGGGGGCTAACTAGCTCAAAAGTGAGGGAGGCTCAACTTTTAAAAGATAAAACTGTTCAAGAGTCAGAAGCCATTAGGCGACAAGTTGAACTTCAAGTAAGAGAGGCATATTTAAACCTTCAAACAAATTTATCTGAAATAGAGGCTTATCAGCAAGCTTTAAAATCATCCGAGCTTCAATTAAAATCAACAGAGATTGGATTTCGAGAGGGTTTGCGAAATAGTGTTGAGGTTCTTAATGCTCAACAAATGCTATTTTCAGCCAAGTACGATTTATTAGCATCGCGATATAATTATTTAAGAAATCTGTTAAACTTAAAACACACTGTGGGAACACTTTCTATTCAGGATATTGAAGAAATAAATAAATATTTAGTAATCAATCAAAACAATGAAAGCTGAAATTCAAAGAAGCCAACTCGTTATCATTGACATGCAAGATAAACTTGCAGGAGCAATGCCCAAAGAGGTGGTTAATAAAATGATCCAACGCTGTGAATTAATTGCCACCCTGGCTAAAATTGAAGAGATTCCGGTTTTGGTCACAGAGCAATATCCAAAAGGGTTAGGTAAAACATTGTCGAGCATGATTCCTTTCCTTACCCATGCAACTTTTATCGAAAAAACAACCTTTTCATGTGCAGATGACCCTAAATTTAATTCGAAATTAATTGAAACGCGTGATCAAGTGATTTTGGCGGGGATGGAGTCACATATCTGTATTTTGCAAACAGCCTTAGATTTAATTCAAAAGGGTAAAAAGGTTTATATCTTAGAAGATGCTATTTCATCTCGTAATATCTTAAATAAACAAAATGCGATTTTCAGGATGCGTGATGCAGGCTGTATATTGACAAATGTCGAGTCCATTGTCTTTGAGTGGCTCAAGAATTCTGAGAATCAAAGCTTTAAAACCATAGCGCCTTTAATCAAAAATATTTGCTAATTAACTTTATTAGCTTATCTTCGTCCTTTTGATTTTCTTTTAAAAAAACGTTTATATTTGCTTTAATTTCAGTGTTATATTTTTTTTCAAAGAATTTTTTAATCGCCTCACTGATTTGTTCTGGTTTAATCTGTACAAATACTTTATCTTTTAGACCACTGTTAATAATTGATTTAAAGTTAAAAATGGATGGACCAACAAAGACCGGTTTTTTGAGTAAAATACTTTCAATAGGACTATGAGAACCATAATCTTTAAAACTCCCGCCGATGAATACCAGATCACTTAGGCCAATATATTTATAAACCTCACCCATGGTATCCCCAATAACTACCGGTACGGAGACCTTTCTTTTCAAACGAGAACTCATGGCATTAAAAGAGTAACCTTTTTTCTGAATAATATTTTTCACTTCCTGGAATCGTTGCGGATGGCGTGGAACTATTATTAACGCATAGTCTTTATGATTTAGAAAATTTTTCATCGCATCTAAAAAAAGATCTTCCTCTCCATGCCTAGAGCTGATCAAGGAGATAATTTTTTTATTGTTTAAACCCAGTTGATTTAGTAAAAGGGTTTTTTCTAATTTTGTAATTGCTGGGACTTGTTGGTTAAATTTTAAATTTTTATAAACAAGCACCTCTTTATTTGTGAGCTGATTGAAGTTTTGCTGATCCGCCACAGATTGGGCAATAATTAAATTAAATCTGCTTAAGACTTCCTGAGAAAAAGATTTAAATCGAAGATATTTACCCAAAGATTTATCAGATAATCGAGCATTAATTAAAAGCGCTGGAATATTTCTTTTATTTAATGCTTGTAACATCCCAGGCCAAATTTCAGTTTCTAAAAAGATAGCTGCTTTAGGAGAAAAATAGTTTAAAAAGCACTGATTAAAAAACCAACTATCCAAGCATAAATAAGCTCGATGAATTCGATTAGAATTCATAAGTTTGACATTTCTTCCGGTGGGAGTTGTATGAGTAATTAAAAAATCATAGTTTTTATACAAGGGAACAATTTTTTTCAGTAAGCTGTCAATTGCTTTTGTCTCACCAACCGAGACACAGTGAAACCAAATTATTTTTTTATGCTTAATTCCTTTCAATTGATAAATGCCAAAACGCTCAAAAAGAAATTTGAAGTAATCCGGTTGCTTTAACCCCCTGATGGCAAACTTGATGGGCGCCAGGATAATAAGAGCATGAATAATGATCTGATAAATTAAAAATTTCATATATTTTTCTATTTTACCTTTAAATTTTTTTTTTGATTCTGAAGTGTTTGATTTATATGAAAATTATCAAAATTGCACTAATATTGACCAAAAATAAGTGTTGACCAACCACAATTAGCTGATAAAATCTTGATCATAAACCACAACATCTTGTGGTTTTAATTAATTTAAAGAATTGCTACAATTTCTAATAGCAAATTCGATAAAACTATAAATTTCAGGGGAAATTCATGCTAGAGGCTGTACATTCAAAAAATTCCGATCAAGAGGATGCAAAATCTAAGATAGAAATGCAATCTGTTTCCATTGATATTTGGGATAAAAAATATCGATTGAAATCAAAAGATGGTAATTTTGTGGATCAAACAATTGAAGACACCTATGAGCGTGTAGCCGAAGCCTTAGCAGATGTTGAACCTAAAGATAAAAAAACTTGGAAAGAAAAATTTTCTTGGGCACTTAGACATGGGGCAATACCTGCAGGAAGAATTACATCAAATGCGGGTGCAAAAGAACATAAACCTGCAACCAGTACCATAAATTGTACCGTCTCCGGAGCAGTTCAAGACAGCATGACAGATATCTTAGATAAGGTTCATGAGGCTGGGCTCACGCTCAAGGCGGGATGCGGAATCGGTTATGAATTTTCAACGTTACGTCCAAAAGGAGCTTTTGTTGCAGGTGCAGGCGCCTATACAAGCGGCCCTCTATCGTTCATGGATATCTATGATCGTATGTGTTTCACAGTTTCAAGTGCCGGGGGAAGACGCGGAGCTCAAATGGCTACGTTTGATATTTCTCATCCTGATGTCACTGACTTCATTAAGGCAAAAAGAGAAGATGGTCGCCTCAGGCAATTCAATTTGTCGTGTTTGATTACCAAAGAATTTATGGAAGCTGTGAAGTCTGACGGTAACTGGAAGCTAGCATTTCCTGTGACTGAAAAAGAGGCTAAACAAGATAATTTAGATTTAAATGATCCTGAAAAAACGGTATGGAGAAACTGGCCGGTTAAAGATAAATACCTCACTAAAGAATCTGGTAAAGATGCTGGAAAAGTCGCCTGTAAAGTGTATTCAGTGATCAAAGCTAAGCGTCTCTGGGATGTCATCATGTCCTCTACGTATGATTATGCAGAGCCTGGTTTTATTCTTATCGATCGTGTGAACGAGATGAATAATAATTGGTTTTGTGAAAACATTAGAGCCACTAACCCTTGCGGTGAACAGCCGCTCCCAGAATATGGTGCATGTCTATTGGGTTCAATTAATTTGACAATGTTTGTAAAGAACCCTTTCACAGATGAGGCTTTTTTTGACTGGGAAGAATACAAAAAAGTTGTTGGAATATTTACTCGAATGCTTGATAACGTTGTCGAAATCAATGGACTACCCCTTGGAAAGCAAAGGGATGAAATTACTCGAAAAAGACGTCATGGCATGGGATATTTAGGACTGGGTTCAACATTAACAATGATGAAAATTAAATATGGAGATCCTGCATCTATTAAATTTACCGATGAAGTAACTCGGGTATTAGCTGAAGAGGGTTGGAAAGTAGGCATCGAGCTTGCCAAAGAAAAAGGCTCCGCACCGATCATGGATGAGTTATTTGAAATAACTGAGGAAATGTTACAAATGCGTCCTGAAATGAAGTCTGATGGGATTAAGGTGGGTGACAAAGTAGCTGGTAAAGTTCTTTTAGGAAAATACAGTAAATATATGCAGCAGTTTCCTCAAGATCTGAGAGATAAAATTGCAGAAAGTGGTGTTCGATTCAGTCATCATAGCTCAATCGCTCCGACAGGAACGATATCCTTATCTTTAGCCAACAATGCTAGTAACGGTATTGAGCCCTCTTTTGCTCATCACTACAGTCGAAATGTGATTCGTGAAGGAAAAAAATCAAAAGAAAAAGTCGATGTTTTTTCTTACGAACTTTTAGCCTACAGGACTTTAATCAATTCCAAGGCAATGCCTTTTTCAGATAAGGATGATGAAAAGTTACCAGAGTATTTTATTGACTCGTCAACCATCAAAACTAAAAATCACGTTGATATTCAAGCAGCTGCCCAAAAGTGGATTGATAGCTCAATATCTAAAACAATCAACGTACCTACAGATTATGACTTTGAAGAATTTAAAGAAATATACATGTACGCGTATGACAAAGGTTTGAAAGGATGCACCACATTTAGATTTAACCCTGAAGCTTTTCAGGGTGTTTTAGTGACGGAAAAAGATCTTGAAAACACAACTTATCAATTTACGTTGGATGATGGCTCAACCATGGAGTTGAAAGGCAACGAAGAGGTTGAGTATGATGGTGAGACGCATACCGCTGCAAATTTATATGATGCACTTAAAGAGGGATACTACGGAAAGTTCTAGGAGAAAATTATGGCAAAAAAAATTGAAAAAAAAATTGTTGGGTATTCTGTAGTAGACAAAAATGTAAAAGAACAAGCCAAAGCTGAAGTTGTACAAATTGGTGAACCTTTAGAGCGACCAGATCATATCCGAGGAACGACGTATAAAGTCAAAACTCCAGTGACTGAGCATGCCTTGTACATAACCATCAATGACGTAGTGATGAATGAGGGTACAGATCAAGAATACTCTCGACCTTTTGAAATTTTTATCAATTCAAAAAATATGGATCATTTTCAATGGATTGTTGGTTTGACCCGAGTTATGTCTGCAGTCTTTAGAAAAGGTGGCGATGTGACTTTTCTTCTTGAAGAACTTCAAAGTGTGTTTGATCCGAATGGCGGCTATTATAAAAAAGGTGGAAAATACGTTCCAAGCCTTGTCGCTGAAATTGGTGAAGTTTTAGAAAAACACCTAATTGATATTGGTATGCTCAAATCTAAACAATTAGATGAACATCAAAAAAAATTAGTGGAAGAAAAGAAAAAAGAATACCTTGAAAAAAATCAGGACCAGCTTGATGATTCTGGATTTCCAAAAGACAGTCAGTTATGTGGCAAGTGTCAAACAAAAGCAGCAATTCTGATGGACGGCTGTTTAACTTGCCTCAATTGTGGTGAAAGTAAGTGCGGCTAATCTTGAACTAACTTTATAGAAAATCATCTGAACACATTAACAATTGTTTGAATGATTTTTTTATGAAAAAGCTCATCTTATTTTTTTTATTATTCCCATTAATTAGCTCAGCTAAAGGTTTGTCACAAGAGCTAGCGTTCAACTTAAATCGATCCATTGTCAAAGTCCATGCAGCAAACCAAGCTGGAAATCATGGCGTCGGTTCCGGCGTAGTGATCGCAAAAGACCATGTGGTCACCAATTGTCATGTGATCGCAAACGCAACCGGTATTCATGTGACCAAATATGGAACAAGTTACCCACCAGAAGAGTTAATTGCCGATTGGTACCATGATATCTGTATCTTAACTTTTAAATATCTGGATTTAGATCCGGTCCAACTTGGGTCATCGGACAATGTCGATTATGCAACCGATGTCATTGCGAAAAGTTATGGGGGAAATGCAACAAGACCAGTGACCTCGGTGGGAAAAGTCCGAGATATGTTTGATTTTAAGGGAAAAAAAATTATTCAATCATCAACCTGGTTTTCATTGGGTGCAAGTGGTGGCGGTTTATTTGACATTGAGGGACGCCTTTTGGGAATCACGACATTCAAAACACCGGGACATGGAGCTCTTTACTATTCAATTCCAGTTGAAGTGGTTAAAGATCTTTTGAAAAAAGGTCAAAGGGTTAAAGTGACCACTCAAGCTTCGGCACCATTTTGGGATGAGCCACCTGAACAGCTTCCTTTTTTTATGAGAATAGTCAAACCTTTGCTCGATGAAGACTGGAGTGAGTTGAATAAGCTCTCACAAGAATGGGTATCAAAAGAAAATGTGTTGGAGGCAAATTATTATCTAGCTAAAAGCTTCTATCATTTAAACCAGAAAGATGAAGCAAAAAAATTATTAATGAAAGTTATTAATCAAAAAAGTAAACACTCGATGGCGCATCAGCTCCTATCAAAGATCTACCAGGACGAGGGAAATCAGGTAGAATCCGAGTATCATGCAAATTTGTTTATGGAATTAGATAGTGAAATACAAGAGTTTAATAAAAATTAATGTATTACTGATTTTAGTTTTTATTCAAGGCTGTTCTTACCTAGATACTGAAAAAATTGGACGAGTCCTCTCGACCGATTACTATGAGTTAGATACAACTCCTAAAGATGCTGAGCGTTATCAATGTGATCTAAATAAACAATTCTTTTTAAAAGACATAAACTCCGAAAAACAGAAAAAAGATAAATGGATTATTTTTAAAAATAAAGAATATCGTTTAATTCAAACTGATCCAGGGATGTATGAAAACGAATTAATTACATTAGTTGTAGATAATTTGACGGCTAATATTAAGCCCAAAAAACCAGAACTTGAAGAGTTTTCTTTTTCAAACTGTAACCTAGCCCCTTTAAAATAGTACTCTTGATAAGAACCACAACATAGAGTAACTTAATAGTAATTTTGTTATTTCGTGAAGGATCAGTCGTGGATAATAAATACGGTCTAGGAAGCTCCAAAGTTGCAAATGAAATTAATAAAAAACACAAAGATACGGCATGTAAATTTTGTGATCACAAACAGCTGAGATTTTGTCCAACCATGGAAGATCATCAATGTGAAAAATGTAATCGATGGCAAAATGATTTGCCTGATAATTACGCCACAGGGCGAAGCTCAGATTATTAAGGAAATGTATGTTAATTAAATCAGATTTTATCGATCTTAAAACACCCACTGGTGAAATGCGAACTTATATTCATCAGCCTGTTGAAGAAGGTAAATACCCAACCATTCTTTTTTACTCAGAAATTTTTCAACAAACGGGACCGATATTACGGGCAGCACAAATTGTGGCCAGTCATGGGTATAACGTTCTTGTCCCTGAAGTGTTTCATGAGCTGAATCCAATTGGTACCGTACTGGGCTATGATGATGCAGGTCGAGAAAAAGGAAATGCGGATAAATCTGCTAAAGATGTTCAATCCTATGACGCTGATAATCAGGCGATGATTGATTGGGCAAAACAACAAAGTTGGCATAATGGAAATTTTGGCGCCATGGGCTACTGCATTGGGGGTCATTTAGCCTTCCGTGCAGCACTGAATCCAAATATTAAAGCGACAGCGTGTTTTTATGCGACCGACTTACATACACAAATTATTCCCAATCAACCGGGCCAACACAGCATGGATAGACTGGCAGATATTAAAGGGGAGCTCTTGATGATTTGGGGTAAACAAGATAACCATGTCCCACCTGAAGCCCTATCTGAAATTCGTCAAAAATTATTAGCGACAGACATAAAATTTGAGTGGCATGAGTTTAATGCCCAACATGCATTCATGAGGGATGAGGGCGATCGATATGATGCTGAATTAGCGACTTTATGTTACCAAATGACGTATCGATTTTTTTCTCGCAACTTTAGATAGTTTTTAAGAATAGAAAAATGAAAATTTTTATTAATGGTGAAATGAAATCATATGATCAAAATAATTTAACGGTTTTTGATTTGATTGTGGAAGCAGGCATTGAAAATAAAAAATATGCGATTGAATGTAATGGTCATATTGTTCCAAAGAGTGAAATTAAAGAGAAATATGTGAAAGAGGGAGATAAATTTGAAATTGTGGGAGCAGTCGGTGGCGGTTAATCAAAATGATGCACTAACAATTGGATCGAGATCTTTTAAATCGAGATTGCTTGTAGGGACTGGAAAATATAAAGACTTTAACGAGACTAGACAGGCCATCGTTGAATCAGGGGCAGAAATTGTGACTGTGGCAATAAGAAGAACAAACATTGGCCAAGATGCAAATGAACCGAGCTTGCTTGATTTCCTGCCACCATCCGAATTTACTTATTTGCCCAACACAGCGGGCTGCTTTAATGCAGATGACTCTGTCCGAACTTTAAGATTGGCTCGAGAATTATTAGATGGCCATAATTTAGTCAAGCTTGAAGTGCTGGGAGACAAGGAAACTTTATATCCGAATGTGATTGAAACAGTGGAAGCAGCGAAAACGCTAGTTAAAGATGGATTTGAGGTTATGGTGTATACATCAGATGATCCAATCGTCGCGAAAATGTTAGAGGATGTTGGCTGTGTAGCCATTATGCCCCTAGCCTCCTTAATAGGTTCTGGGATGGGCATATTAAATCCATGGAATCTGGACATCATCATAAAAAATTCATCTGTTCCAGTGATTGTAGATGCTGGAGTCGGAACTGCATCAGACGCAGCCATTGCCATGGAGCTTGGGTGTGATGGCGTCTTAATGAACACGGCTATCGCAGAGGCGCAAAAGCCGGTGATGATGGCGGGTGCCATGAAAAAAGCCATAGAGGCTGGACGTGAAGCATATCTGTCTGGAAGAATGAATAAAAAACTATATCAAGCATCCCCAAGCTCACCGACCTCAGGACTAATTAAATAATATGGATGATGAGTTAATCAAAAAAATTGCCATCAGTATCGAAACTGAATATGTTCCATCCCACTCTTCCGATGAGGACAATAAATATTTTTTTGCTTATGCGGTAACAATAAAAAATCAATCAGCCATTAATGTCCAGCTTTTATCTCGGCATTGGAAGATTGTAAATTCCAATGGAGCGGAGAAAAGTATTGAAGGTATCGGAGTCGTCGGCGAGCAACCAATCATCTACTCAGGGGAGGATTACACTTATACGAGTGCAACAGAAATTGATACTCCTGTGGGCCATATGTATGGGATCTACTCCATGGAAACTGAATACGGAGAAAGGTTTGATGCAGAAATTCCAAAGTTTCATTTAATCATGCCAAGGAATTTACATTGAAAAAAATTTGGCTCGGTTTATTTTGTTTGACTCTTTTTTTATTGGCGGGCTGTGCCCCCAATAAAATGAATATGGAAGATTGCAAGTGTGAGGATCAACCAGAGGCAAAAACTAAAATAGAAGAAAAAACCCAAGAATGTAATGTTGTTGAAGTTAAAGAAATTGATAAGGATAATGAAAACTTTATACCCTATAGCCAGCTTCGCGAGTCTGGGTGGTATGAAGTAGAGTTTATTCTAAATCAAGACGATCTCTCGGCAGCATGGCCTGCATGGATAAATAGTTGCACAACACTGATTCATCAAAAACCCTGGAAAAAAGCATGTAGCGCAGCTAATTCATTGGGGTCAGCGTCAAGCGAAGAGATTCAAAGTTATCTGAAAACACACTTTACCCTTTATAAGTCATGGAAGGATGATGGAGCTGATACGGGTTTAATAACTGGATATTATCAACCGATCCTCAAAGGGAGTCGTACACCTTCCAAAAAATATTCAACACCCATCTACAAAACTCCCGTTGATTTGATTACTGTAGATCTATCTGAACTTTATCCTGAAATGAAGTTTAAAAGACTTCGGGGAAAAGTTGAGGGAAATAAATTATTACCTTATTTCTCCAGAGAGGAGATTTCATCAAATGAGAATTTATTGAAGGGTAACGAATTATTTTGGGTGGATAATGCTGTAGAGGCTTTCTTTCTTGAAATTCAAGGTTCGGGAATTATTGAGTTAGAAGACGGTAGCAAAATTCCAATTGGTTATGCAGATCAAAACGGTCACCCTTATCGATCTATGGGAAGAGCCTTAATTAATGCTGGAGAATTAACAAAAGACACAGCATCAATGCAAAGCATTAAAGCATGGGCTAATAAAAATAAGAAAAAATTAAAAGCTTTCTTGGATAAAAATCCAAGCTTTGTTTTTTTTAGGGAGCTAGAGAGTGGTTTAGCAGGACCCATTGGTGCCCAAGGGGTCCCAATCATCGCTGAGCGATCCATTGCCATTGATCGTAAATATATTCCCATGGGAGCTCCGGTGCTGATGGCAACCACCTTTCCCAATTCAAAAGATACTTTAAATCGTCTGGTCATTGCTCAAGATACCGGGGGAGCCATTCGAGGACCCATTCGAGCAGATTATTACTGGGGATCTGGTCCTGAAGCGGGAGCAAAAGCGGGAGCCATGAAACAACAAGGCAATATCTGGGTGTTACTCCCCAAAGAATTTAAATTGAATAAAAAAAAGGAGCAATGAGCTCCTTTTTTTTAAGTAAACAATAATTACTTATTGCATACGTACATTGTTACTTCAAAACCGAAACGCATTTCAGTTGCAGCAGGTGTTGTCCACATAATGAGATCTCCTTTCGTATAGATTCTGCCTAAGCAGTAAACATACTTTACTTTCATTTGTATTTATTCTGATATTGAAATCGATGAATTGAACCTCATGATTTTCATGATAGTTTTTTTAATATTTTTTTTCGTAAACGTTTGCTGTTAACAAATACATCATATTTTACCAATTGAAGTTTAGTAAAAAAGCTGGGTTTTTTATTATTCAGGGAAAAATAATGTTTTAAAAAAATATTTCGTATTTCCCAATCAAATTTATTGAGGAGGCGAACAATGTCTTTCATGCGTTCGGTCTTCCGAGTTTTATAATTTAAACTGCTGTTGAAGTTTTTAACACGACCCGTATCAATTAACTCAAAATGAAAATTATTGTTCTCAATCAACATGAGGATATTTCCAGCAGAAAGATCATTAAAAAATACACCGCGGCTATGCATCTTATTGATAAATTCAGCACATTGCTCAAAAATTTGCCTCATGGTAAAACCTTTAAAAATGGCATCATTTTTAAAATGCAAAGCAAGGTCATTAAAACTATAACCTTCCTTGAATAAAGAAATATAATAATTTTCTAATGAGGAAGGATCATGCTTCTTGTTGAATACGGCAATGGGTTTGGCAGCATTAATCCCCTTGGATAACAGTATATGAGTTCCATTCCAAGCTCTTAAGGATTTATTCGGACGATTCCTATCTAAAAATCTCTTGTGCCTATAAATAGACATTGGTTTTTTAATGACCACCTTTCCGAAATTTGGAATATCCTTGATCCACACCGCATTTCTTGATTTACGTAAGGATTGATCTTTATCTGGAGGTAAAAGGATATCAGGATGACAGTATTTTAAAATTAATTTGTAAGTTTCAATATCTTTTGCCTGGGTAATACCAGACCAGTATTCATCATGCAGAAAATAAAAATTTTCTTTACTTTGTTCTACAAATGCATGGGGATAAATAAATGGTTTTTGTATTAGACTGGGCCGTGATTCCTTTGGCCAAAATAAATAAATAGGATCATCATTAATCGATGTAGGTTGATTTATATTATTTCCATACTTATCTTTTGATGTCGCTGTATTGAGTTGATTGATATGATAGAACTTTTGAATATCAGCAATGTAATTATTTTGCGTCCAAGCTATATGAAATATTTCTGTATCGGTTTCAAATTCTAAAATTTGAATCGCCGGGTTGTCTGAGTAACTTTTAATAAATGTTGATCCAGGAACAGTTTGATTAAAAAATTGCAGAGCCCTAAAAGATTGGGTGATGTGATAATTTGACACATACCCTTTAGCCTCAGGATAAAAGGTTACTTGTTCAATTTTTGGGTACTCAGGCTCGTTAAGCCCATTATGAATTAATCCCTCTCGATGACAGATCAGAGCACCCCAGAAGGCTTTCTCAAAATTTCCTTTGGCTGCTAGCATAACAAAGTATCGTGTTATGTATTTTGCACGTTGTTGCTCAGGCTGGTCTTTTAATCTGCCAATACGCTTTATACTCCAAAAAGAGCAGGGCGATATTATGCCCTTGATATTAAATTCTTGAGCCAAAAATTTATAAACAGCTGATTTTTTATACAGGTCAAATTTAAAACATTGAGGAAATTTTCTTATAAAAACACGAGGATCATAAGGTTCAGGCTGGATAGTTCTCTCAGCAAACATATTGTTTGATAGTAAATCTGGAAGTTGATGCTTTGATTGTAAACTTTTTAAAATTCCAAAATTAACAAAGGGCTCAAAGTCGGTCACATTGGGACCCATGATTTTTCGATTTTTAATTCGACATACATTAAATGCAACACTCCAGAGTTTATAAAATCCCTGATAAGAAATTCGGGTCCATGATTGTCGATTGATTGTGCTACCAATTTCAACCATGAATTTGATTTCTTTAAATTCATTGAGCAGTTTCTCTACAAAATTTTTCCAAACCAAAATACCATGTTCTGTGGTGATCGAGCTTGCATCTTTGATTGGAGGGCTGATATTTATAATAAGGTTGCCATCAAAATCTTTTAATTTTTTTAATAAGCGTGATTTGTGATTGTTAAAATCAGTGTAAGTGAAATAGATTCTTAAATTTTTAACACCTAACTCATGAATGCGATCAAAAATATAGTCATCTGTTTCTAATTCATCATTGCTGGCAATATTGATGCCAATAAAATCTTCAGGCACCAGATGAGAGCGGTTTGGTAACTCTTGATGCTTGATGCCTGAGTTGAAATAAAAAAATAAGTATTCGGCTAAGTATTTTAAATTCACTAAAGTGTCATTCATTTTCATTGTGGGGGTAATTTATATAAACGTTCACTGTATAAAATGCTGGGCAATATGGCATATGCTAATGGCCTCTCAATACTTTCTGAGGTATTTTTATTTTCAATAATTTCATAGGTATCAAAGTTATATTTGCCATAAAACACTTGTTGATTGGGCTGTAAAACATATAACCGCTCTTTTTCCATCCATGCAAAGTTGTCATAATATTGCATCATTGCCCGACCTTGATAATTATTATCGATCTGGCTCATGTCTTGACCGATCATGGGGTGACGCCCTTGAATTCCAGCCAATGATAAGAGGGTTATGGGTAAGTCAATTTGACTGGTAATCTGATTGACCACTTGAGGTTTAATTCCTCCACCAACAATTAAGCCAGGAATGTGGAAATTTTTAATGGGGATTAAATGATCCCCTCTGACCCTGATGTCATGATCAGCGACGATCAGAAAAATTGTATCTTGCCAATAGTCTGATTGTTTGGCTTTGTGAATAAACTCACCCAAGGCATGGTCAGCATACTTAACTGCATTTTTTTCTGTTGCCTGCGGCTCTTCATAAAGCTGGATAACATTTTCAGGAAATTCAAAGGGAGCATGATTTGAAGAGGTGAAGACTAAGCTAAAAAATGGCTGGCCTTCTTTATGATATTGACTGAATTGTTGATGGGCTTTTTGATATAAGTCTTGATCTGATGCGCCCCAGCTTCCTTTAAATATAGGATTCTCAAAATCTTTTTGTTCGATGATTGTTTTAAAACCATTGCCAGTAAAAAAATTTCTCATATTATCAAAATGAGCCTCACCCCCATAAATAAAACTGGTTGCATAATCTTGTTTATCAAGTAACGATGCGAGAGTAAAGAAATTGGTTTGTGATAATGGCAGCTTGACGGTGCTCTGCGCCGGCGTGGGTGGAAAGCCTGAAACAACAGCCTCAATTCCCCTCACTGATCGTGTTCCCGTAGCATAAAGTTGATTAAACCAAATACCCTCATGTTTTAATTGTTCAAGATTGGGAGTGACCGGTGCTCCTCCAAGGGACTCAACAAAGGTTGCACCGAGACTTTCTTGAAGAAGAATCACAATATTTTTCGGTTTTCCCTTATAGCTTGGATTAAGAATTTTTTCAGTGGGGTATTCTGCCGGTCCGGTTTGACCTGTTAATTCAAAGATCTTTTCTTTTTCCATCTTGCCATAAATCTTTGCCGCTGATGCTTCATGCTTCATGCTATAGGCTGCATAGAGGACGGAGTAGGGAGAGTTAAGGACTAGAGAATTGACCATGGCATTTTCGGTGAGAGCAAACATTGCTGGATTAGCAGGGCGATGTCCCAATGAGGAGCGGATGGTGATTAACATTATTAATAGGATGAGGGGCCATAAATAGAAGTGGGTAGGTTTATATTGAGGTGTATATTTTTTAGTAAAAATTTTAAAAATAAAATAACTCATAAAGCTCACAAATAAAACCACTCCGATGACGTCAACTGTAAAGCCTTTGAATAGCATTTTAAAAACTTCACGCGGATATTTAAGGTATTCAATGAATAAGATATTTGGACGGGTATTGTACTCATGAATAAAGGTGATTGAACAAGCTTCAATAATCACCAAGAGGATGAAACTGATCACAATCCAATATTGCGTGAAATTTTGATAAAAAGAAGATAAGTTTTTATGAATTAGATTGACCGGAAATAGCAGCATGGGAATAACTAACATGAAACCCAGCTGCATCAAGTCCACCCTCACCCCTTGAAGAAAAATATTCATGAGTTGATCGGTGGCAAGCACAGCATCGATTTGCCAAAGAATAAGCATGAGCCTGGATAGCGAGAAAAAAATTAACCCCAGGAAATAAGCTTTTATAAAAACTTGATAGGGATTGTGATTGCGTAACATTTAAATTAAATATTCATATAGTTTTATCGAATTATACTTAACTTTAAAAGGAACAATAAAAAAAGGGTGTATTTTCATACACCCTTTTATGGATCACTAAGACTACTTTTATAGAGAGGAGAAGTATCTTAGTTGCGGTAAGCAGTTTCTCCATGTGATGAGGTATCAAGACCAGACACTTCATCTTCTTCAGAAACTCGTAGACCAATAACAGCATCGACGATTTTGAAAAGGATGTAGCTGATCACACCACACCAAACAATGGTAAAGAGAACTGATTTGGTTTGAACCCATAACTGACTCATCATGGTAAATCCTTCATCGTAGCCAACGCCACCGAATTGAGGAGCCATAAAGATTGCTAGGCCAATCGCGCCAATAATTCCAGCGACACCATGGATCCCGAATACATCGAGGGAGTCATCGTAACCAAACGCATTTTTAAGTGAGCTACAAGCCCAGAAGCTAATGATACTGGCGATGAAGCCAAGGACAATTGCACCTACAGGACCAAGAACAGCACATGCTGGGGTAATAGCAACCAATCCAGCAATCGCTCCTGATGCGCCACCTAACATAGACGGCTTACCTTTAGCTGCCCACTCGATTGCCAACCAACCTAAAACTGCAGCTGCTGTAGCGGCTTGTGTGTTAATCATTACCAGACCAGCTGTTCCATCTGCAGCTAATTCACTACCTACGTTAAAGCCGAACCAGCCTGCCCAGAGCAGTGATGCACCAATCATAGTCATGGGTAAGTTGTGAGGAGCCATAGCCACTTTACCAAGTCCAACACGTTTACCAATAACGATCGCACCAACAAGAGCAGCAATCCCTGCATTAATATGAACCACTGTACCGCCGGCAAAGTCAACTGCACCCCACTCACCGATCATGCCGCCGCCCCACACCATGTGGCATATTGGTAGGTACACTAAGGTTAACCATAAAGGCATAAAGAGGAGTAAGGCTGAAAATTTAATTCGTTCAGCGAATGCACCTACAATAAGTGCCGGTGTTAATGCGGCAAAGGTAAGCTGGAAAGTCACGAATACAAATTCAGGAATCGTGTCAGATAAGGAATCAGCTGTAATGCCATTTAAGAAAACAGACCCTAATCCACCAATATAGGCATTCCAATCCCCACCATCTCCAAACGCTAAACTGTAGCCATAAAATACCCACAGCACAGACATGAGTGAGAAGGTCACAAACACTTGCATGAGCACGGATAACATATTCTTGGCTCTAACTAAGCCACCATAGAATAAAGCTAACCCTGGAATCGCCATGACAATTACTAAAATGGTCGCGACAATCATCCATGCCGTGTCTCCGGTATCGAGAGTTGCTTCTTCAGCAGCTTCCTCTGCAGCCACTGCATCAGCATCCGTTGCACCATCGTCCATCTCAGCCACAAGATAAGAATTGTCAGTGAAGTTACTTAAGGCATCAGCCATACTGATATTTGTGAAACCCATCAGAAATAAGCTAATAAGTCCAACCACACCTAATTTAGATAATATTTTTTTCATACTGATCTCCTTATAACGCTTCTTCGCCGGATTCACCGGTTCGGATGCG
>Ga0181598_1000107_pt1 | contig 69893 bp, 65 predicted proteins | sample 041ome_4_FD_153295 | JGI IMG/M metagenome (GOLD analysis project Ga0181598, IMG submission 153295) | Coastal salt marsh microbial communities from the Groves Creek Marsh, Skidaway Island, Georgia - 041404US metaG (spades assembly) | ecosystem: Environmental > Aquatic > Marine > Intertidal zone >... | reverse complement strand
AAGGCTGTACGTCGGCCGAACTGGCAATCGACATGTTCAAAAAACATCAACAAAATGCTGTCAGTGAGTCGCTGACCAACGTTGTGGCGGCACCGCGTTACAAGGTGGGTGATCCCTATAATATCGCTGGTGTCTGGTATTACCCCGAGCGTGATCTAACCTATGATGAAACTGGGATTGGGTCATGGTATGGCGATGAATTTGCTGGCCGGCTTACTGCAAATGGTGAAATCTTTGACCCAAATAAGGTTACGGCCGCGCACAAAACGCTTCCGATGCCAAGCGTTGTGCGTGTGACTAACCTTGATAATGGAAAGTCGCTGGTTGTGCGGATAAATGATCGTGGGCCGTTTGTTTCGGGGCGAATCATCGACCTGTCGCGTGAGGCGGCACGTTTGATCGGGTATCGTGATAATGGGCTGGCAAAGGTGCGTGTTCAGGTGCTTGCCGAGCAGAGTCTGCGGCTGGAAAATCTGGCGCGGCGTGGAGAATTTCCAAGCCTGACCGCAAATGATCAGGGCGCCTTGCCGGAAATGGTGGCAGCGGCCAAGCCAACAGTGAATCTAACGGCGAAATCCAGCAAGACCAAAAGCAAAGTAACGGTGAATAAGCCGTCGCAATCGGCCTTGGATTTATTGTCACAATCGCGTGTCGGCGAGGTTATAACCGTGGCGCCCGTCTCAACTAAAATTTGGGTGCAGGTGGGTGCCTTTTATGCCGAAACGAGTGCAAATACCGTTTTTGCCAAGCTAAAAGGGGTCGGCAATGGTGATGTTTCGGCTGTAAATCAGCAGGGCAAAACACTGTATCGTGTTCGGTTGGGGCCTGTTGATAACGTCGAAATGGCTGATGATTTGCTGGAAAAGGTAATCAATACCGGTTTTGCCGGTGCGCGGATTGTTGTTGACTAGGTAAAACATTTTTATGCCGCTTTGTTGGTCAATAATGCCCAATAAACAAGTGCTGATTGAACAGCCTTTGGATGCAGCCGAATTTTGTCGGCGATAAGGACGTGACGATGACAATAAATTCATTGGTAAGGGCATTTTTGGCCGTTTTGCTTGTGGGAATGACGGGGCTTGGCGCAATAGCCAGCGCGGCCATTGCCGCTGAAATAACCTCACCTGCGAAACAGGCCTATGTCACAGATTTTGAGACGGGAAAGGTGCTTTTCAGCAAAGAGGCAGAAACGCCAATGAAGCCCGCATCAATGGCAAAAATCATGACAGTGTTCGTAGCTTTTCAACGCATTGCCGATGGCCAGCTTAGCATGGATGATAAATTCACTGTGTCCGAGAAAGCCTGGAAAAAGGGCGGATCTCGCACTTTTCTTGAGGTTGGCAGCCAGGTTTCAGTTCGTGAATTGCTGCATGGTATTATCGTTCAATCAGGTAATGATGCCGCCATTGTCCTTGCCGAGGGGATTTCAGGTACTGAAAATGCCTTTGCCGACGAAATGAATTTCTGGGCCAAAAAGATTGGCATGACCAATACTAATTTCCGCAATTCTACTGGCTGGCCGGATCCTGATCTTACCACAACAGCAAAAGATCTTAATGTTATGACAACCGAGCTGATTCGCCGGTTTCCAGCGAGTAAATACCCGGAATTCTATCCAGTTTTTGCCAAGCGTGAATATACTTACAACAAAATTCGCCAGCCAAATCGCAATCCGCTGGTTTACGGTACGGTCGGGGCCGATGGTCTGAAAACCGGCCATACTGAAGAATCAGGATATGGGCTGGTTGGCTCGGCCGAACGCGATGGTCAACGGGTTATTATGGTCTTAAATGGCATGACGAGCATGAAACAGCGCTCGTCTGAGTCCCGCCGTTTGATGGATTTGATGTTCCGCGAATATAAAGCTTATCGTTTCTTTGATCAGGGGCAGCCGGTAGATCAGGCCAATGTCTGGCTTGGTGAGGCCAGTAAGGTTGATCTGGTTTTAGATGAACCACTGCACCCGCTGCTATCCTATAATGAACGCCGTAACACAAAAATTACGGTACAATGGATTGATCCAGTTTCCGCGCCAATCGTCAAAGGCGATCAAATTGGCACATTAACGATCGATGTGAATGGTGATAGCCGCAAGCTGCCGCTTCGCGCAGGGCAGGATGTTGCCGTTTTAGGGATGTTTGACCGGGTTGCTGCAGCGGTAAAATATCTTATTTTTGGCGCGCCGGTTACGCCAGCTATTGCCCGGTGATGGCGCATATGCGCGGCCTATTTATCACATTTGAAGGCGGTGAGGGCAGCGGTAAAACAACGCAAATAAAGAGCCTTAGCGACTGGGTTGCGGATCAGGTTCCAGACGTCTCTTTATGCCTGACGCGAGAGCCTGGTGGAACCGAAGAGGCCGAGTCTATCCGCGCTTTGCTGTTGAACGGTGCGGCAAGTAAATGGCAGCCTGCAACCGAGGCGATGATGATGTCGGCGTCGCGCCATGAGCATGTTGTTCATGTAATCCAGCCTGCGCTTGAACGCGGCGATATTGTGATTTGTGACCGGTTCACCGACTCAACGCATGTTTATCAGGGGTATGTCGGCGGCGTTGATCAGGCATTGCTTGATGGGCTTGATCGTTTGTCATGTCAGGGGCTTGTGCCTGACTTGACCTTGCTGCTTGATATGGATAGCAACGCGGGATTGGCGCGCACTATTCAACGTGGTAGCGCCGAAAGCCGGTTCGAGGCAAAGGGTGCCGCGTTTCATCAACAGGTTAGGCAGGGCTTTCTTGAACGCGCCGAACGATATCCAGATCGTATCATTCGGATTGATGCGGCGCGGCCTGCCGCTGACGTTACGGATGATGTGATTGCAACAGTTCGCCAATTGTTTGCGGTAAATGGCTATAAGGTCACAGATTAGGAGTACCAAAGCTATATTGGGAATTTACCGGACGCGGATTGGCTTATTTAACAGGAACTGGCTAGATTTAGCATGAATGACGCAGATGATAATTTTGCCGATACGGTCGATCCAACTGCGATTATTGGTCATAGCGGTTTTACCAATGCCCTTGGCGAGTCTATGGCCAGCGGGCGTATGCATCATGCATGGCTTTTGACCGGGCCGCGCGGGATTGGCAAAGCCAGCATGGCGCGCATGGCGGCTGCGTGGCTGTTGTCTGAGGCGCCTGCATCCGCGGGCTTGTTTGGCGATGATATGCCGGTTTTTTCGGTTTCGCCAGATGATCCCGGAAGTAAGCTTGTGTTTCGCGGCGCGCACCCAGATTATTTGTCGATCACGCCGGCAGTTGACGATAATAAATCCGGTCAGATTAAAATTGACCAAATACGGGAAATGGTACCCTTCATGGCGCATAAACCGGCCAAAGGAGGATGGCGCGTCGCGGTGATTGACTCGATGGATGAAATCAATCGAAACGGTGCGAATGCGATGCTAAAGCTTTTAGAGGAACCTCCTGAAAAAGCGGTGATTTTTCTAATTTCTTCACGCCCGGGACAATTGCCGCCAACGATCAGGTCACGCTGCCGTGTGGTGCGGTTCTCGGCGCTGAATTCCGGCATGAGCCGGGAGGTTCTGGCGAAAATCTGGCCTGATGCGGATGCTGCTCATATCGAGATTCTGGCGCAGTTATGTGGCGGCGCGCCCGGGCGGGCGATTTCATTGGCGGAAAGCGGCGCCGCTGATTGTTATCAGGTTGCCTGCTCGCTTTTGGCTGCTTCCAGTCTTGATGTCGGGGCGATGGCGGCATTGACCGCAAAATGGGGCAAGGGGGCTGCGGCAGGACGGGCCACGCGCGAAGGTGCAGTTTTCTGTTTGGACCGGTTATTACGCCTCGCGGCTTTGACTGCAAGTGGCGGCAAAAACCTGATGCCTTGTGATTTTGAGTCACGGGCAATTGACGCATTATGTGAACGCCATTCAGCGGCTAGTTTGGCCGCATTTCACGATGATTTCTTAAAGGATTCGGCGCGTGCCGAAGGTCTATACCTCGACTTTTCTCAGTTTTTACTGCGGTTAATGACCAAATTATATGAGAAAACCTTGCCCTAAAGGTGTGGCTGGGCTACCTCATTGCAAGGATACCTAAATTTTACCAGCGCCTTTATCCGGATAAACCCTATGAGCAAGACTTATTACATCACCACGCCTATCTATTACGTAAATGACAAGCCGCATATTGGGCACGCATACACCACGCTAGCGTGCGATGTCTTGGCACGTTTTAAGCGTCTTGATGGCTATGATGTGACCTTTTTGACCGGTACTGATGAACATGGGCAAAAAGTCGAAAAAGCGGCCGAAATTGCCGGGGTAAGCCCGCAGGCATTTACCGATCAGGTGAGCCAGAATTTCCGTGACCTGACGGCCAAGCTGAATTTCTCAAACGATGATTTTATTCGCACAACCGAAGACAGACATAAAGCGGCTTGCCAGAAAATCTGGTCGATCCTTCGCGAAAATGGGCATATTACCCTTGGCAAATATGAGGGCTGGTACTCGGTTCGCGATGAGGCCTTTTATACCGAAACCGAACTGGTAGATGGCAAGGCGCCAACTGGGGCGCCGGTCGAATGGGTCGAAGAGCCGTCCTATTTCTTCAATCTTTCAGCATGGCAGGACAAGCTGTTAGATTTTTATCGGGAAAATCCTGATTTTGTGGGGCCAGAGAGCCGCTTTAACGAGGTTAAAAGCTTTGTTAAGGGCGGTCTTCGTGACCTATCGGTAAGCCGCGCTAGCTTTAAATGGGGCGTCCCCGTTCCCGGCGATGATGCGCATGTGATGTATGTCTGGCTTGACGCATTGACCAATTATGTGACGGCAACAGGCTGGCCGGTTGATGCGGCTGGCGGCGATGCGGAAAAACACGCGCGGCTATGGCCGGCTGATTTGCATGTGGTCGGAAAAGATATTTTGCGCTTTCACGCGGTTTATTGGCCGGCATTTTTGATGGCCGCTGGCCTGCCGTTGCCGAAACGCGTTTTTGCCCATGGCTGGTGGACAAACGAAGGTCAGAAAATATCAAAATCACTGGGCAATGTGATTGACCCTAATCATTTGGCCGATACTTATGGGTTGGATCAAACCCGTTATTTCTTGATGCGTGAAGTGCCGTTTGGCAATGACGGCATTTTTTCAGTTCCGGCGCTGACCCAGCGGATAAATGGCGATCTTGCGAATGATCTTGGCAATCTGTCGCAGCGCGTTCTATCGATGATTTTCAAGAATTGTGACGGGGTAATGCCGGCCTTGCCAACAAGCCCAAGCGATGATGATGCGGCGTTGCTTGCCAGTGCGGATGAATTATTGGCGCATGTGCGGCAGCATATTGATCAGCAGGCATTTCACGAGGCGCTGCGGGTGATTTGGCAGGTGATTTCCAAGGCAAATCGCTATGTTGATACGGTCGCACCATGGGCGCTGAAGAAAACTGACCCGGTGCGTATGGGCGAAGTGCTAGCCGTGCTTGCTGAAACCATTCGCCAAGTGGCGATCCTTGTTCAGCCGGTAATGCCGGACGCAGCCGCAAAGATTCTTGACCAGCTTGGGGTGGCTGATGATCAGCGAGGCTTTGGCGTTCTTGACGGTAAGGCGCGGCTTGCCAGCGGGCAGGTGATTGCCAAGCCAGAACCGGTCTTTCCCCGTTTTGTTGACGAGGGCGAAGGCAATGCCTGACGATAGCAAACCATTGATGATTGATAGCCACGCTCATCTTGATTATGCCCAGCTGGCCGATGATCTGGACGGGGTGCTGGCGCGTGCGCATGATGCGGGGGTTACACATATCATCACAATTGGCGTCAAGCTGACCACTGCAGATGCGCCAAAGGCAATCGCGGCGGCGCATCCGAATATCTGGTGTTCGGTCGGTATTCACCCGCATGAAGCTGGCAGCGAGCCAGATGCAGCGAATATTGACGCAATCCGTGCGGCGGCTGATCACCCTAAATGTGTTGCAATTGGTGAGGCCGGGCTTGATTATTTCTATGATTATGCCACCCCGCAGCAGCAGGCCGATAGTTTTCGGGCGCAAATTGCGGTTGCCCGCGAACTGGATTTGCCGATCATCGTTCATGCGCGGGATGCGGATGAGGATATGGCGGCAATCCTTGAAGATGAAATGGAGAAGGGGGCGTTTCGCGGGGTTCTGCATTGCTTTAGTTCCGGCGCTGACCTAGCGCGTCGTGCAATTGCTATCGGTTTTTACATCAGCTTTTCCGGCATTCTGACCTTTAACAAGGCTGAAGAATTGCGTGAGATTGCCGCAGAGATTCCAGAAGATCGGATTTTGGTTGAAACGGACTCGCCTTATCTGGCGCCAGTACCGCATCGTGGTCGGCCAAACGAGCCAGCCTATACCGCGCATACATTGGCAAAGCTGGCCGCAGTTCGCGGGAAACAGCCTGCCGATATGGCAGCGATCACCCGCGCCAACACCGTGCGGTTGTTTAACCGGATGGTCTTGTCATGAGGGTAACGATGCTGGGATGCGGCACGTCGGTTGGGGTTCCGGCGCTGGGCCATGCAGGATGGGGTGATTGCGATCCAAATGACCCGCGAAACCGGCGGCAAAGATGTGCGGTGCTGATCGAGGTTAATAACAAGGTCATTCTGGTAGATGCTGGGCCAGATATTCGAAACCAGCTATTGCCATTGGGGCTACAGCGAATTGATGCGCTGTTAATAACTCATACCCATTCTGACCATGTTGCTGGTCTTGATGATTTGCGCGCCTTTTATTGGCCTGACCGGGTTGATATTCCGGTTTACGCATCAAAACAGCATGGTGCTGAGATTATAACGCGGTTTCCGTATCTGTTTTCAAAACACGCAGACTCGCCAAGCTATTTTGTGCCGCCCATGAAATTGCATCAGATTGCCGCCGGTGATGTTTTGGATATTTGCGGCTGCCGAATTGACGTTTTGCACCAAGATCACGGCAATACGAGTTCACTCGGCTTTCTGTTTGACGGCAAATTTGGCTATTCCACCGATGTCGTTGGGATGAGTGATGAAGTGTTCGATAAACTTGGTGGTGTTGATCTGTGGATCGTCGAGGCGTTGCGGGCTACACCGCACCAGTCACATAGCCATTATGAACAGACTTTTGCATGGATTGACCGGGTGAAGCCGAAAGAGGCCGTGCTGACACATCTCGGGCTTGAGGCAGATTACGAGCGGTTGTCTGTAATCTGTCCGGCAAATACCAAGCCGGGTATTGATGGGCTTGTTTGGGAATTATAGCCAATATCCAGCATTGTATTTTTGCATAATATACATTATGCGACAAAAATATCCATAAGATGCTGGCAGTGAATTTGATCTCCTATTTCATTAAAACAAATAAAAACAGCACTATTTGTGTGTTTGTTAATAAAAGAATTAAACTTTATATTCATCATGCCTGCGGTGCAGCATCGCAAAATAACAATCTGCGGGTCACTCTTTTGCGGCAGCATTGATCTGGTTGCGGCGTTCACGAAAGCTTGGATGACTGGCGAAAAAGCCGCCCTTGTCGCAATGTGGCGCGCAGTCACTCGCCAGCTTATCAAAGAGGCTGATCAGGCTTGCAGGATCGCGTCCAAGCTGTTGCATCAATTGGGTTGAGACCTGATCGGCCTCAAGTTCAAAGGCGCGTGTATAGCTGGCGAGGATCAAACTAGAACCAAGCGTACCAATTTCCTCAACAAAACTATCTTCAATCCCGAAAACAAGGCCAAGCCCAACTGCAAGGATCGCGCTTCGGGTTATCATGCGCATCGCGTGTCGATTGGTGATATGACCAACCTCATGCGCTAGAATCCCCACCAGAACATCCTCATTGCCGGCAAATTCAACCATTTCATCAAGTAAAATGATATGATTGCCGGCAAGCGCAAGGGCGTTGGGGCCGATTGTCGGGCTGCGGCGATACAATAACTCAATGTGCGGCGCATCGGGCGGTAGTTTGCTTATGATCTCGGAAAATAGCCGGTCAATGCGGCGGCGTTCGCTTGTGGAAAGCTGGCTCGGCTCAAGTAACAGGCTGTCGAGCTGATTAAGGGTGGAATTGCCGATATTTTTGCCCCAGCTTTGTGGAACATAGCGTGATACGTGATCAGCAGCGTAGGGCAAGGCCAATCGGGCACCCGCCAGAGACATGATAATAAGCGACAGAATTACCGTCATTCCGCGCCAGCCAAGGCGCTCGGCAAGGCCAATGAAGCGCGATGTTTTTTCGGGGGTCGGCAAGAAAGGGGTCAATTCGTCGGGTAAGAGCGCCGCCGATAAGGTAAAAACGCCCCTACCCGTTAATGTGATCCGCCAGTCCGCACCGGCCATCATCGCGCTGACCTTGGAAATACTAACAGGTTCAACCTGATCCTGCCCCTCAATTGCCAGCAGTAATTGATCTGATGATTGTCCGGGCTCACCAATCAGCAAGGCAGCGCGAGATCGCTGCGACGTGGCTTTCGCCGTAAATGTGCCGTTAATTTGCATCGATTGGGCCTTTAAAGCGAAATTTCCAGACCAGCAGTCTCACTGATGGCATCGCCAACAGAATGGCCCGCATCGCGCTCATCATCAATAAATTGAGCCATATCACTATTTGGCCGGATAAATGTGTTTTCCGTTAGATAGCGATAATAGCGTACCCGCGCCCATGGCAACAGCAATGTTAGGCTGGCAACGCTTACAAACATATTTTGCAAAACAATCAGCGCCAGCCTAAACCCCGATATCTCTGAACGAAACAGGATAGTTTTATCCAGTCGCAGCCCATTAATCATCAGATTTCGTGTGCCCGCACGGTAATAGGTCGTTACCACTACAAACAGAACAATGACGGTAATCAGGGACAAAAATATCCCGGAAACCATGGAAATAACCTGAGGGTTATTGTGGATCTCGATCGAACCTGTTGCCCGTGATATGAAATCAAGTGCCCCGAAACTGACCAAAAAAACTGGGCCCAGCGTCAGTAAACCGCCAGCCATCAGCAGCAGGAATGTTTGCCCCCCTACCCTGTAAAACTCGGCAATGCTGCTGGAAATTTCAAATTGCTTTGAGCCAAAACTGTAATGTTCAGCAATATAATGTCGCATGATACGCGACGCCATCGGCATAAATATCCCCAAAGACAACAGGCCCAGCAATGGCGCCGCAAACATTGACCAGAACACGCCCCAATAGGTGCCATGCCAGGTAAAGCGTACGTCGCGCCATACCAGATTGCGCGCGTTGAACTGTAATGATTTGTTCAACGCCCATGGATAGGCCAGCACCAAACCAAATGACAAAGCCTCTTGAAAAAAGAGAATCTCGATCGGAAAAAACGGGATCACATAGAAAGTAACGATAACAGCCAGCGCTAAAAGCCAGCCTTTTAACAAATCAAAACCAGTCGCAAGATAATCCAGACCATCACCTAGAATACGCGTGTTGCTGTAAAAATAGCGTCGCTGGCGCACCCGTGCCCACGGCACCCAAATCCCCAATGTCACAAGAATCAAAAGGATATTGACGAAATAGATTTTAAAATAGGCCGCCGCTGTACCGGTGAATATTAATCTCTCAAACCGCTGAAACTGATAGCCGCCATCATCATATTGTGGCGCTGTTGCATCATGTAAAAAGGGGTTTTTCACGTCTGTTGACGGTGTGTTTGAAGGTTCGTTCATACCCAAATCTTACATGTCCGGAGGAACTCTAGAGAACTTTTTCGCCGTCCTCACGTATTTGTGAGATCAATTAAAGGAATAATTAATAAAGTTATCATTAAATTAGTAAACATAAGAACGCGAATAGATGGCGCTCTTCGTAATTTAAAACTGATTTGGGGATAAGAGATGAGCCATATAAATGTAAGTTTTTTCAGCGATCTGTCGGTTAATAGTATGACGAGGCGTTGCCGGTTCCCACCATTACCGCGTTCGGCGCTGACTAATCTGATCACCTCATCCATGACCGCGGCCGAATCATTTGCCTGTTACCGCGATTCTGATGGCTGCGTGATTGCCCTAGATCGAACTGGATTTTGTGTCACCGAATAGCTTTCCTCCCTTGGGCATTTGGGCACAAATAACCCCCGGTCATTTTTATGGCCGGGGGCGATTTATTTACCGTCTGTTGGTATCGGGTAAATGGTGAGCGCGACAGGATTCGAACCTGTGACCCAGTGATTAAAAGTCACTTGCTCTACCAACTGAGCTACGCGCCCGAACTATAAATTCCTTTGGGCCTTGCGGCCAGTGCGATGACATCGGTCTTCATCGCTCCGACACCTTATAGAGACGTGTCGATTTTGTGTAAACCCTAAAGTAACCCTTACTGGCCTTTATTTTTATCTGTTTCCAGATAGGCATTTGCAAAAGGGCAATGCCGCTCTGTTTCTAGTTTTTATTGATTTTTTGGTTTAACGCCTTGGCCACATTTTCTGGCACAAAGCTGGATATATTGCCGCCAAAAAGTGCGATTTCTTTAACAAATCGCGATGCCACAAAATGCTGCTGTTCGGCAGCCATCAAAAACATTGTTTCCAATTCGCCATGCAACCGTTTGTTGATACTGGCCATCTGAAATTCATATTCGAAGTCGGCAACCGCCCGTAGCCCTCGCAAAATCGAGGTTGCGCCTTGCTCGCTGGCAAAATCGGTCAGCAAACCGGAAAAGCTTTTGACCAGAACCGGCAGGCCTGAATTTGTTTCGGCATTGATCCTATCAACCTCGGCCTTAACCAGCGCTGTTCTCTCTTCAATCGAAAAAAGTGGCTGTTTACCCAAATTAAGCGATACGGCAACAATCAATTGATCGCCAAGCTGTGCGCCGCGTTCAATAATGTCGATATGACCGTAGGTAAGCGGGTCAAAGGTGCCCGGATACACAATAACCTTCTGGCTCATCAATTATCCTTATCTTCGGCCATTGCCGTGTCGTCCGCCGTGTCGTCTATCTCTGCTGTGGTTGGCTGTGCAGCGGGATCACTGTCTACGCTTCCTGCCTGAGTGTCAGCGCCACTTTCATTATCGAGATTACCCTCATCCAGATCATCATCGTCACTTTCGGTCTCTCGGATCAGGCCTGCTGATACAACCTTTTCACTATCATCATCGGCAACGTCAAACAGTCTGACGCCTTGTGTTTTGCGGCTGGCGATACGGATAGAATCCCCCTCGCCGCCATGCACCCTGATGCGAATGATTTGCCCCATGTTAGTGACCAGCATCAGCTGGTCTTCTTCAACAACCGCGAATGATGCCATAACCTTGCCATTGCGTTTGCTGGTCTCGATATTGGCGACGCCCTGCCCGCCCCGGCCAGATTGGCGATAGTCATTTACCGGCGTGCGTTTGCCATATCCATTTTCGGTAACTGACAGGATAAATTCCTTTTCCTCATCAGCAATGATGGACATTGAAACCACACGGTCATCACCAAGCAGACGGATGCCGCGAACACCGGTACTGTCGCGTCCGCGGAACACCCGCACCGCATTGGCCGCAAAGCGGATCGCCTTGCCATTACGGGTAGCCATCAAAACATCATCATCATCACTACATGGCAGCACACCAACCAGATCGTCACCGTCCTGCAGCTTCATGGCGATCTTGCCATTACGCTTGATATTGGTGAAATCGCTGAGGTTATTGCGCCGTACATTGCCCGATGCAGTGGCAAACATCACGTTCAAATCGGCCCAACTAGTTTCATCTTCTGGCATTGGCATGACCGTATTAATGGTCTCTTCCGGCTCAATCGGTAGAATATTTACCATCGCCTTGCCAAGTGATTGCGGTGCCGCCTCAGGTAATTTATAGCATTTCAGCTGATAGACCATGCCCCGCGACGTAAAGAACAATATCGGCGTATGTGTATTGGTTACAAACAGCCTTGTAACGAAATCTTCATCACGCGTTTTCATGCCTGCCCGGCCTTTGCCGCCGCGCCGCTGGGCACGATAAACCGATAATGGCACCCGCTTGATATAGCCGCGATGGCTAACCGTCACCACCATGTCTTCTTGTTGGATCAGATCTTCATCATCCTGATCGCCAAGCTGGTCGGTGATCTCGGTGCGCCGCGGATTAGCCAGACGTTCACGGGTTGCAGCCAATTCATCGAGAACGACACGGCTAACTCTTGTATCGGATCCAAGGATATCGAGATAATCGGCGATCTTATCGGCAAGCTCACGCGTTTCATCACTTAGTTTTTCGCGTTCCATGCCGGTCAGGCGTTGCAGCCGCAATTCCAGAATGGCCCGTGCTTGTGTTTCAGACAAACGATAGTGACCATCAACAACCTCATGCCCGGGATCATCAATCAGCGAGATAAAATCGGCCACTTCGGCCGCTGGCCAGTTGGTCTCGCAAAGGGCATTACGCGCTGTTTCGGTATCAGGCGCCTTTTTGATCAATTCAATAATGGTGTCGATCGAGGCCAGCGCAACCATCAAACCTGCCAGAATGTGGGCGCGGTCGCGCGCCTTTGCCAGCAGGAAAGTTGTCCGCCTTACCACCACTTCCTTGCGGAACGCGCAAAAGGCAACAATAACATCTTTCAGGCCCATTTGTTGCGGGCGGCCACCATTCATCGCCAGCAGATTCACCGGAAAACTGGTTTGCAGCCGGGTATGGCGATAAAGCTGGTTCAACACCACATCGCCCGACGCATCGCGCTTTATTTCGATGACAACGCGCATACCATTACGGTCAGACTCGTCGCGGATGTCTGAGATCCCCTCAAGCGTCTTTTCACGCACCATTTCACCAATGCGCTCTAGCAATTGCGCCTTATTAACCTGATAAGGGATTTCGTGAATGATGATGGCCTCACGATCCTTGGCGTTTGTTTGCACTTCGGCCTTGGCGCGCATGATGATTGATCCACGGCCAGTGGCATAGGCCTCGCGGATACCGTGACGCCCCATAATTAGACCGCCTGTCGGAAAATCTGGGCCGGGCACAATCTCGGTCAAGGCTTCGGTGGTGATGTCAGGATTGGCAATATAGGCCTCACAGGCGGCAATCACCTCGGCAGGATTATGCGGCGGGATATTGGTTGCCATCCCAACCGCAATACCATTCGCGCCGTTCACCAATAAATTTGGATATTCTGCCGGCAAAACAGTTGGTTCTAGTTGGGTTTCATCATAATTGGCGGTGAATTCAACGGTGTTTTTGTCGATATCACGAAGCAGACTTTCGGCCGCGCGCGCCAGCCGTGACTCCGTATAGCGCATCGCCGCTGCCGGATCGCCATCGACCGAGCCAAAATTGCCCTGCCCGTCAACCAGCGGCAGGCGCATCGAGAAATCTTGCGCCATGCGCACCATGGCCTCATAGATCGACGAGTCGCCATGCGGGTGATAGTTACCCATCACGTCACCAACGATACGCGCCGATTTACGCGGCGGTTTCGACCAATCGTAATTGCCTTCCATCATCGCATAGAGAATGCGGCGATGAACTGGCTTTAGCCCGTCACGAACATCTGGCAACGCCCGCGACACAATCACGCTCATCGCATAATCCAGATAGGATTTGCGCATTTCATCCGAAATCGAAATTGTTGGATTGGTCGAATCGGTAATGTCGGTCACGCTGTGGTACTTTCTGCCTTTTGGGGGAAGCAAACCGGCGCTCCCCACACTGGTCGGTAACAATGCCCAGCACCGTCACATCTATACACAATATTTACATGATTTAGGCGCAACATGACACCAAATATTGTGGTTTTGACAGTTTTTTCCCCAAAAAAAACGGCACCTTGCTGTCACCGCAAGATACCGCTTTATGTATGAAGTTTAATTTACTGAATTAAAACGGAATATCATCATCCATGTCGTTTGAGCTGCGCATTGGTGGCGGGCTTGACTGGCCATCATTCGACGGTGACTGATCATAGCCGCCTTGATTATTTCCATACCCACCGCCGTCACCCATGCCGGATGATTCGCCGCGCCCACCAAGCAAGGTCAACTCGCCGCGGAATCGCTGTAATACAACCTCGGTGCTGTATTTCTCAACGCCTTGCTGATCTGTCCATTTCCGGGTTTGAAGCTGGCCTTCGATATAGCAGGTTGATCCTTTGCGCAGATACTGTTCGGCAATCCGTCCCAGATTTTCATTGAAAATGACGACGCGGTGCCATTCAGTCTTTTCACGTTGCTCACCGCTGTTCTTGTCTTTCCAGCGTTCTGATGTTGCCAGTGATAAATTCACGACTTTGTTGCCGTCTTGCATGGACCGCACTTCAGGGTCGCGCCCTAGATTGCCAACTAGGATGACTTTATTAACGCTGCCTGCCATTGCGAGATTACTCCTGAGTGAAATTTGTCTGCGGCACCGCGGCACCAAAACATTAGGGATTAAGAGAGGCCAAGATTACCCGTGCTGGCAAGGGTCTGACAAGGCCAAATTGGCGGATCGTGGGATCAATCGCTTTAATGTGAATTATGCCGCTTTGTAACGCGCCGGTTGCAACGGCTTTTGTGAAAGTTGCAAATCAGTTTTTTCGTCTGGAATTAGGGCTAAAAAGACTAGCGAATGACAAGCCTGCCGGTTTATAGTCCGGCTATGCCAAATGAAACAAAATCTCCGTCGCTTGCCGCTGCGGCAAAGCAAAGTGCCCGCGCTGACAAAACCATCGAGCCGCGGATGATTTCCGTGCGTGGAGCGCGTGAACATAATCTCGCCAATGTCGATATTGATCTGCCGCGTGATCAGCTGGTGGTTCTGACCGGCTTGTCCGGGTCTGGCAAATCGTCGCTGGCGTTTGATACAATTTACGCCGAAGGCCAGCGCCGCTATGTCGAATCACTTTCGGCCTATGCGCGTCAGTTCCTTGATATGATGAACAAGCCGGATGTCGATTTAATCGAGGGCCTGTCTCCGGCGATTTCAATCGAGCAGAAAACCACCTCACGAAACCCGCGGTCTACGGTTGGGACAGTCACTGAGATCTATGATTATATGCGCCTGCTCTGGGCGCGGGTTGGGATTCCCTACTCGCCAGCGACCGGCCTACCAATCCGCAGTCAGACGGTCAGCCAGATGGTGGATATTCTGCTTGGGCTTGACGATGGCAGCCGGCTTTATTTGCTGGCGCCGATTGTGCGTGGCCGAAAGGGTGAATATCGCAAGGAATTGGGCGAATTACACCGCAAGGGCTTTAGCCGGGTGCGTATTAACGGCGAGATTTATGATGTTGATGATACGCCTGTGCTGGATAAGCAGAAGAAGCATGATATCGAGGTGGTCGTTGACCGGGTTGTGATCACTGGTGATCCGGATGAGTTGGCAACTAGGCTCGCCGACTCGCTTGAGACTGCGCTTGGGCTTAGTGACGGTCTGGCTTTTGCCGATTATGCTGATAAGGATGAGCGGATCGTGTTTTCTGCGCGTTTTGCCTGTCCTGAGTCCGGTTTCACCATTGACGAGATTGAGCCGCGTCTGTTTTCATTCAACAACCCGTACGGTGCCTGTACATCATGCGATGGTCTGGGGGTCAGCAGCCATTTTGACGAACAGCTGGTTGTTCCGGACAAGCAGATCAGCCTTCGAAATGGTGCGTTGGCACCATGGTCATCCAGCAGTTCACGCTATTACCTGCAAACGCTAGAGTCGTTGGCAAAGCAGTTCAAATTCTCGCTGGATAAGCCATTTGCCGACCTTGATGATGATGTGCAGTCGATCATTCTGCACGGGTCGGGCAAAATGCCCGTAACAATGGAATTTGACGATGGTATGCGTTCATACCGCACGACCAAGCCGTTTGAAGGCGTGATGCCCAACCTTGCGCGCCGCTATCGTGAGACTGATTCATCATGGGTGCGTGATGAGCTGGAAAAATTCCGGGCCAATCTGCCTTGTACGAGCTGTAAGGGCAAACGTCTGAAGAACGAGGCCTTGGCGGTTAAAATTGATAAGCACGACATATCCGATATTGCCCGCCTGTCGATTGCTGATGCGCGCCAGTGGTTCATTGATCTTGAGGCAAAGCTGACAGGTCAGGATTCTGAAATTGCTGCTCGTATTTTAAAAGAAATAAATGAGCGGCTGGGCTTCTTGGTGAATGTCGGGCTTGGTTATCTGGCAATGTCCCGCAATTCAGGTACATTGTCGGGCGGCGAGTCCCAGCGGATTCGCCTAGCTTCGCAAATCGGTTCGGGATTGACCGGTGTTCTTTATGTTCTTGATGAGCCGTCGATTGGGCTGCATCAGCGCGATAATGACCGGCTTTTATCAACCCTCATTCGTCTGCGTGATCTTGGCAATACAGTGCTGGTCGTTGAACATGACGAAGAGGCTATTTTGCTGGCCGATTATGTTGTTGATATGGGGCCGGGTGCTGGTGTTCATGGCGGCCATGTTGTGGCTGCCGGTACCCCTAGCGAAGTGATGAGCCATCCAGAGTCTCTGACAGGAAAATATCTATCGGGTGCGCTGGAAATCTCGGTGCCAAAGAAACGCCGCACACCAAAGAAGGACCGGTTTATTCGGGTGGAAAATGCCACTGGCAATAATTTACGGGATGTATCTGTTAAGTTCCCGCTTGGGGTTTTGACCTGTGTTACGGGGGTTTCTGGCGGCGGTAAATCAACCTTGGTGCTTGAAACATTATGGAAGTCGCTGGCGCGCAGTCTGCATAAAGCGCGTGAGATCCCTGCCCCGCACAAAGCTATTTATGGCGCTGAATTCCTTGATAAGGTGGTCGATATTGATCAGTCACCGATTGGCCGGACGCCACGGTCAAATCCGGCCACCTACACTGGTGCCTTTACCCCGATCCGTGAATGGTTTGCCGGCCTTCCCGAGGCCAAGGCGCGCGGCTATGCGCCCGGGCGTTTTTCGTTCAACGTTAAGGGCGGTCGCTGCGAGGCTTGTCAGGGCGACGGCCTGATCAAAATCGAAATGCATTTTCTGCCTGATATTTATGTCACTTGCGACAGTTGCAAAGGCCGGCGTTATAATCGTGAGACGCTGGACATCACTTGGCGCGGCAAATCGATTGCCGATGTTCTGGATATGACCGTCGAAGAAGGGGTTGAATATTTCAAGGCGGTACCGTCGATCCGCGAAAAGCTGGAAACGATGCTGCGTGTCGGGCTTGGTTATGTACGGATTGGTCAGCAGGCAACCACCTTGTCAGGTGGCGAGGCGCAGCGTGTAAAACTGTCCAAGGAATTATCGCGGCGCGCAACCGGACGCACAATCTATATCCTTGATGAGCCGACTACGGGCCTGCATTTTCATGATATCGCCAAGCTTCTTGAGGTTCTGCAAGAACTGGTCGAGCAAGGGAATAGCGTGATCGTTATCGAGCATAATATGGATGTGATCAAAACCGCTGACTGGATCATCGACCTTGGCCCCGAGGGCGGTGATGGCGGCGGTTACATTGTGGCCGAGGGCACCCCGGAAAAAGTGGCAAAGGTGCCGGGGTCGCACACTGGCACTTATCTTGCCCGTATTTTGGGAACGTGATGCGTGATGACTGATATTGCTCCTATTCATGTGATTGGTGGCGGGCTTGCCGGGTGCGAGGCCGCGTTTCAGATTGCCAGCTTGAATGTGCCGGTCGTGCTGCATGAGATGCGGCCGGTTCGCAAAACTGACGCTCATCACGGCGAAGGGCTGGCAGAACTGGTTTGTTCAAACTCGTTTCGCTCGGATGATGCAACTGCCAATGCAGTCGGTGTTCTGCATCAGGAAATGCGGCTTTTGGGGTCATTAATTCTAAAGGCGGCTGATGCTGAAAAGGTGCCAGCTGGCGGCGCGCTGGCGGTTGATCGTGACCGGTTCTCTGCCGCAGTTGAGGCCGTGATTACGGCGCATCCGCTAATCACCGTTCAGCGTGAGGAAGTGGGCGATATCCCCGATGATTGGCAGCAGGTCATAATCGCAACCGGCCCGTTGACATCGCCTGATCTGGCCGAGGCAATCCGCCGCTGGGGCGGTGAAGATGATCTGGCTTTTTTCGATGCGATTGCGCCGATTGTGCATTTTGACAGTGTTAACATGGATTTAGCGTGGTTTCAGTCGCGCTATGACAAATCTACCGATGGCGGCGATGGCAAGGATTATATCAATTGCCCAATGACCCAGCCACAATATGAGGCTTTTATTGACGCGCTGTTGGACGGCGAGAAAATGTCTTTCAAAGAATGGGAGGAAAATACCCCCTATTTTGACGGCTGCATGCCGATTGAAGTGATGGCATCGCGGGGCCGTGAAACATTGCGCTGGGGGCCGATGAAGCCGGTTGGCCTGACCAACGCACATGATGGCTCGCGTCCACATGCGGTCATCCAGCTGCGCCAAGATAATGCTCTTGGTACGCTCTATAATATGGTTGGGTTCCAGACCAAGCTGAAATATGCCGAACAGGTGCGTGTATTCCAGACAATTCCCGGGCTTGAAAACGCCCAATTTGCGCGCCTTGGTGGATTGCATCGCAATACGTTTATCAATTCGCCGCGCCTTCTTGATCAACAATTGCGGTTGAAGGCAAAACCAAAATTGCGGTTTGCTGGGCAGATCACTGGTGTTGAGGGCTATGTCGAATCCGCGGCTATCGGCTTGCTGGCTGGCCGAATGGCGGCGGCTGAAGTGCTGGGGCTTAACTGGGTCGCACCTCCGGTTGATACTGCGCATGGCGCGCTGCTGGCACATATAACCGGCGGCGCAATGGCGGATAGTTTCCAGCCAATGAATGTTAATTTTGGCTTGTTTCCCGAATTACCGTTGAATGAACGTGGCCGACGGCCAAAAGGGCGTGACCGTAAAGCCGCCTATGCTGAACGTGCGTTAACCAATATGACCGTATGGCGTGATGCCGCGTTGGCCTAGGCGCTTGTTCAGTGGTGATCCTCCATTTTAATTGCGCCAAGGTGGATTAAGCTTAAATTCATTGTGGGTTTTAGCTTATTTGGGCGGCCTGAAGATGTGCCATATCAGCATATGCCAGCCAAGTGCCGGATGGGAAACATCAGCTGCCGGCCGCGCCATGTAGCGCAGGAAACAGCCAGCCAGATATAGCCATGACCGTTTTCTGCCAGCATCATCGCGGCGCAAGGCAATGATCTGCGGCTGGTCGAGATTATGCCCGCCATGTGCCAGCTGACCCCTTACAACATGATGTAAATAATGGCCGATATCAGCTGCTGTTGCGGCCTCTTTTTCGTGCCCAAGCCGTGTTGCAATGAGCGCCCATGTTGCAGCCCATCCTTCGGTGCTATCCCGCGCCTCATCATGGCAGGCAGATTGCCAATGCGCGATCAGCGTAATGATCTGTTGCCGAAGCCCTTCATTGATCTCAAATAGATCCTGCAATTGATTAACCAGTGGCGCGGTATGACGCGTTTCAGCCGCCAGAGCATCGGCCCACCATTGCACACGGATGGCGGCAAGCAGTGACTCGCTAGGGATATGCAGCGCCGCATCAAGCGCCATCGCAAGGTCAAATACCGAGGCTGCAAGCAATTGGTCTTTTTCAGTCTCAAACATCAGACAAAGTGCCAATGGTCTGCCAAGCGGATGATCATTGTCGCGTAATGCTGCGATGGCTGTTTTGGCGTTATTCGTCATTTTTTTCGGATTTGCTGTGATGGGGCATCATCGGACCATGATCGGGTTAGGCAACCGCATAAAGACCCGCGCCAGCGGTGCGGCCCTCGCTCATCAGCACATTCCATGTCCGGCAGGCCGCCGCTGTTGACATGACCTCAAGCGCGATACCCTGTTCACGAAGGTAATGCGCCAAGTCATTCATTGGGTCCATCGGCGCGCCGCCAACCCCTAGAATAAATAATGGCGGTAACGCCTTGCCAAGACCGGGCAGAATATCGTCAATCTTGAGGTCAGCCGGATTGGCAGGTGGTGTCCAGATCGCAGTTTTGCGCGGGCCCAGTAAAACCGAGCCGCTGTAGCGATTGCCTGAAATGCGGAAACTGTGATCACCATAGCCATGAACAAGCTGTAGGTCACCTGTTGCCTCAAAGGTTTGGATATTAACAAGGTCACCCGACCCATCATGGGGTGATTTAGGATCGTTCATATTCAGGCTTTTCAACGCCGTGATCTTCATCGTCATTGCGTTTTAGGTCAAACCGTGACAGCAACCCTACGGCAACAAAAACCGATGAATAGGTACCGATCAGCACACCCCATATCATCGCAATGGCAAAATCACGCAACACGGCGCCACCAAAGATAACAATAGCACCCAGCGCAAGTAAGGTGGTCACCGAGGTCATAACGGTTCGTGACAAAGTCTCGTTTAGCGATTTGTTTAAAATATCGACAAGGCTGTATGATTTGTAGCGGCGCAGGTTTTCACGAACCCGGTCAAACACCACCACCGTATCATTGATCGAATAGCCGGCGATGGTCAAAATTGCGGCAACAGTTGCAAGGTTGAACTCAAAACTGGTCAGCGCAAACAACCCAACCGTCGTTAAAACATCGTGCGTTAACGCCAGAATTGCTGCTATCGAGAACTGCCACTCAAAGCGGAACCAGATATAGACCATAATGGCAAACAACGCGCAAACAACCGCCAGCATTCCCTTTTCGGCCAGTTCTGCACCAACAGTCGGCCCCACAAATTCAGTGCGCCGGATATCAAAATCACTGCCAAGGGTCTTGCCAATAAGCTGAATTGCCGCGATTTGCGCCTTTTCATCACCGTCTTGGCGTTGAATACGGATCAAAACATCGGTTTCAGTGCCAAAGCCTTGCAGGCTGATATCACCAAGTCCCAATTGTTCCAGATCGCCGCGAAGGCCGGCAATATTTGCTGGGCCGGTTTTGTCTCGTGCCTCGATCAGGATACCGCCCTTGAAATCAATACCAAGGTTCAGGCCAATCACCGCAAACAAGCCAATTGATGCCGCGACAAGAATTGACGAAAAAATAAACGCAAGCCGGTGGAATTTAAGAAAGTTTATTGATGTGTCGCTTGAAACAAGTTTAAGGCGCATCGGAAAGACCCCTTCCTAAAGAACAAATTTGCTGGGGCGTTTGCGTTCAACCCACAAAACGATGAACAAACGTGTCACCATAACAGCCGTAAACATCGAGGTTGCAATACCGATGCCCAGCGTGACAGCAAATCCCTTAATCGGGCCCGATCCAAAAATATATAAGAATAACGCCGCAAATAATGTGGTGAGGTTTGAGTCAACAATCGTTGAGATAGCGCGTTGATAGCCGCCATCAATCGCGGCAATCGCAGAGCGTCCGTTGGACATTTCTTCACGAATCCGCTCAAACACTAGCACATTGGCGTCAACTGCCATCCCCATTGTCAAGACAATGCCAGCAATACCGGGAAGTGTCAGAGTGGCTTGCAAAGCCGAGAGAGCAGCAACGATTAAGATGATGTTGACCGCCAACGCCGCAACGGCAAGTCCGCCAAAAAAGCCATAGCTGGCAACCATGTAAACGGCCACCAATATCAAACCGATCAGCGCGGCAATTTCACCGGCGGCAATCGAATCTGCACCCAGCCCCGGGCCAATTGACCGTTCTTCGAGAATAATCAGGGGTGCAGGTAACGCCCCTGCCCGCAATACAAGTGCAAGCTCATTGGTTTCAGCAACGCTGAAATCACCGGTAATTTGACCGCTGCCAAAAATCTGTGACTGAATGGTTGGCGCCGAAACGACCTTGCCATCCAGAATAATCGCAAATGGGCGACCAATATTTTCGCCCGTTACCTTGCCAAAACGCCGCGCCCCGGCTGCGTTAAGGGTAAAGCTGACCGCCGGGCGATTGTTCTGATCAAAGGTTGCGGTTGCCCCATCCAGCATTTCACCACTAACCATGACACGCTTTTCAATGACATAGCTGCGCCCATCTGTGCTGGCGCTTTCCATTAAAATACTGCCTGGCGGCGTGCGGCCACGCTGAATCGCTTCGCTGGCGCTGATCCGCATATCAACCAGCTGGAAGGTAAGTTTTGCGGTACGACCAAGCAGCCGTTTTACCGCCTCAGGATCGTCCACGCCGGGCAGTTGAACCAGCACCCGATCAGCCCCTTGACGCTGAATAATCGGCTCTTTTGTACCTTCCGGGTCAAGCCGGCGGCGGATAATTTCGATTGATTGCTCAACGGTGCGTGTCCGCATCTGGACCAGCCCCGCCTCGGTAAAGGCAAGACGGTAGGTTATTCCATCATTACTGACGCTGTAATCGTTTCCAAGCTCTGTCAAAATCTGACTGGCTTTAGCCGTGTCTTCAGCGTTACGAACGTTTAGCGAAACCGTTTCTTCACTGACTTGTAGGTCGCTGAAACGGATTTTTTCGGTACGGAAATCACGCCGGATCGTCTCACCTAGGTTTTCCAGCTGTTCCCTTTTGACCGCATCAACATCAACGCGAAGCAGCAGATGCGATCCGCCTTGAAGGTCTAGACCAAGGTTAATCTGCTTTCCGGGAAGAAAGCTTTTGTCAATGTTGTCGCCGATCACGTTGGGCAGCGCAAACACGACCCCCAGACTGGCGATCGCAACAATAAACAGTTTTTTCCAAAGCTGGAATTGCAACATGATGACAATACTCTTGGCTAGAGATAAGGACGGACAGCGCCGGTGATAAACGGCCGCAAAAGCGGGCGAATAATACCTCCGGCGCCTATCTGTCCAGCGTTACGCTTTTTTTGCTGGCTCGGTCTTGCCTCTGATATCAGCAATCATTGACCGGACAATCTGAACTTTCACATCCTTGGCGATTTCGACGTCTACGGTGTCGCTGTCGTCGGTCACTTTAACCACAGTGCCGGTCAGCCCGCCTGACGTTACGATCTTGTCACCACGCCGGATAGCGGCAAGCATTTCCCGGTGTTGTTTGGCCCGTTTTTGCTGGGGGCGGATCAACAGGAAATAGAAAATCACCATCACGAAAAGGATTGGTAACAGGCCGAAACCGCCTTCTGCAAAGCCACCTGATTGTGCGAATGCTGGGGTAATAAACATCTTGGAATCTCTCCAATTATCGTTGAAAATACTATCTGGGAACATAAACGCCCTTGCGCTTTGCTGCAATGACCCATATTCCCTTTTTACAAAGTTTCCGTAACAATCTTGATCCGACCGAGCAAAAAATGAATATGTCTGACGATACCGCCCTGCTTCTTGGCCAATTGACGCGCATTGCTGACGCGCTGGAACGTCGCTATCCGGGCGACATGAAGCCAGAAACGCTGGTCAAGGCTGACGCTTATGTCTGGCAGTCTGATGTTCGCCAACTCGTGCCGGTTACAAAGATTAGCAGGCTGGATATTGGCCTGTTGAAAGGTGTTAACGAGCAGCGCGATAATCTTCTGTCAAACACGCTTGGGTTTGTTGGCGGTTTTCCGGCAAATAACGCGCTTTTGTGGGGCGCACGTGGAACTGGTAAATCATCGCTAGTAAAGGCCGTTCATGGCACCGTGATTGAACATGGACACGATCTTGGCTTGGTCGAAATTCACCGTGAGGATATTGCTGACCTGCCGTTTTTGATGTCGTTTCTGGCGCAAATTGACCGCTATTTTATCATCTTTTCTGATGATCTGGCGTTTGAGGGTGGTGAAAGCACATATAAATCACTAAAGGCGGCGCTTGAAGGCGGTATCGAAGGCCGGCCTGATAATATTGTGTTCTACGCGACGTCTAATCGGCGCCATCTGATGCCGCGGCAAATGATGGAGAATGAGCGCTCAACAGCGATTAATCCGTCTGAGACGACCGAGGAAACCGTTTCACTTTCAGACCGGTTTGGCCTGTGGATCGGGTTTCATTCAATCGATCAGGATACATATCTTGAGATGGTTGATGAATATGTTAAGTATTACAACATCAAAGCGGGCGATATTGATGTGCGCCATGAGGCGCTTGCATGGTCAATTGGACGCGGATCACGCTCCGGCCGGGTTGCATGGCAATTCATCACAGACCTTGCGGCTCGAACAAAAACATCACTTCGGCATTAGAATCTTTGCGCCACTAGCATCTTTGCGTCACTGGCCTAATTAAAGCCAAATTTTGCCGGCTAGGAAATCAGGTTTCTGGGATCAACCGGTTGTCGCGATTTGCGGATCTCAAAGTGAAGTTGCGGGCGATCAACGCGGCCTGAGGTGCCGATTGTACCAATCGCCTGCCCTGCGGTTACGATATCGCCTTCTTTCACCGTGATGTCACCCAGATGCGCATAGGCAGTAATGATGCCGCCATCATGCTTTACCAAGATCAGCTTGCCAAAGCTCTTGATGTTAGTGCCAACAAAGGCGACGCGCCCCTTTGCCGCCGCACCTACAATATTGCCTTCTTGGGCAGCGATATTTACCCCATCATTATGAACGCCGCGCTGTGACGGCCCGAATTCACTGATGATCTCACCTTCCACCGGCCAGCTAAATCCTGAGCCTCCAGCCAATGATGGCGCAACAAAGCGTTTCCGCGGCACAGCCGGTGCGCTGTTTTTGACCGCTGTCGGTGCAGGTTGGGCAATATTGGTACCGCTGATCCCGTTAGGTAGCCCGCTATCCAGAACTGAAAAATCGAGGCTATTTGGCAATTGTAACTTTTGCCCGACAGTCAGCTCAAACGGTGGGGCAAGGTCATTCAGCTGGGCCAGTTGATATTGGCTAACGGCATAGCGCTGCGAGATTACGTAAACCGAGTCACCCGGACGCACGAGGTGGGTGCGGCGCGGGACAATTTTTAGGGCTTGGCCTTTGACAATATTGTAAGGCGCTAAGAGCTTGTTTGCCTCGATAATTGATTGCGGCGTGACCTGATAGCGTGTCGCAACGCCATAAAGCGTATCATTTTCGCGGACAGTTACCATTTGACTTGCCGGGATAGGTTCAACCGGCTGGCGCAAAGGTGCCACAACGACCGCCGCGGGTGTGGTGCGGTTTAGGCCAAGATTAGGCGTTTGACAGGCCGAAAGCACGAGCGCAGCCGCGCCAAGCAATAGAAACCCAGAACAGGATTTAAGATCGGACCTTAGTTCTAGCGGCATTTATTCACCCTCAATCAGTGGCACAAAGGTTACAGGCATCAAGGTGACGCGTTCAAACCCAGTTTCATGCCGGGTCACGACAACAAGAGCTTGGGCTTTGCCATGACCCTCTGGTGCTACCATGATGCCGCCAATTTTTAACTGCTGCAACAAAATGTCGGGAATTTTGTCGCAACCGCATGTCAGAATAATCCGATCAAACGGCGCCGCTTCAGGCCAGCCCTTTGATCCATCGCCAAAACGAAAGCTGATATTTGATATGCGTAGATCCCGAATTCGATTTTCTGCATCAACAAGCAACGGGCGCAGGCGTTCAATCGAATAAACGCGCCGGCATAAATGCGTCAGAATCGCCGCCTGGTAGCCACTGCCACAGCCAATTTCAAGAACGCGCTCACGCCCTTCAAGCTGAAGAGCTTCGGTCATGCGCGCAACAACATAAGGCTGACTTATGGTCTGGTCATAAGCAATCGGAAGTGATGAATTTTCATAAGAGTGATGCCTTAATGCGGCAGGTACAAATAATTCACGCGGCACATGCTCAAGTGCGGCCAATACGCGCGAATCCATAATGCCCAGACCGCGCAGGCTCATAATTAATTGCGCTTTTTGAGGTTGGAAATCGTTTGTCATGGCGTCAGGTGACTGCGGACAGATTTAATACCGGCAATTGATCCAGCATTGCATGCGCGGTGACATCCATCATCAGTGGCGTCAGCGAAATCCAGCCATCATTTAGCACGGCACGGTCGCTGCCATCGCTGGTTTCAGAGGCGCTGTTCAATGGCCCGAGCCGGTAATGATTTGGTGCCTCGCCCTTAATGATCACATCACCAAGCTTGTGCCGGTCAAGATGCGCCGGCTTAATGCCTTTGATCTCAGCCGGATTGGTCTTGGGAAAATTGACGTTCATTACTGTGCGCGGCGGGATTCCTAATTGCAGGATATGGCGAATAACCTTGTCGCCAAAAAGCCGGCTGGCGGCGTAATCAATAGGGTCGTCACGGCCATGGCGCTGTGACAATGCAATCGCCGGCACGCCAAGCAATGATGCCTCCATCGCCCCGGCAACGGTCCCTGAATAGAGAATATCATCGGCAACATTCATGCCGTGATTGATGCCGGTCAAAACCAATTCGGGCGGTTGGTCAAGAATTTCGGCCATGCCAAAAATCAGGCAATCGCTTGGCGTGCCCGAGCATTTAAAAGTCTTTGGGCCTAGCTGGTCGATAACAACGTCGCGGCGAAGCGTAATCGAACGCGACGCACCAGAGCGATTATCGCTTGGCGCAATTACCCAAACATCGTCGCTTAGACCGGCCGCAATTTCACGCAAGATCGTGATCCCAATCGCATCAATGCCGTCATCATTGCTGATTAAAATACGGCCGAGGGGTTTTGTTGACGCGCCTGCCATCAGGCCTTTGCCACCAACCGGTCGGTACCCATGTAGCTGTGCAGGGCTTGCGGCAGAAGAATACTTCCATCTTCTTGTTGACCATTTTCCAAAACCGCAATCAGCGTCCGACCAACGGCCAGTCCGGATCCGTTCAATGTATGTAAAAACCGGGTGTCGCCAGTTTCGGCGTCACGAAAGCGGGCTTTCATGCGGCGTGCCTGAAATGGCCCGCAATTTGAGCAGGATGAAATCTCTCGATACATACCACGCCCCTCATCCTGACCCGGAAGCCAGACTTCGAGATCATAGGTTTGCTGGGCTGAAAACCCAGTATCACCGCTACAAAGCTTTAGCACCCGATAGGGCAATTCCAGCTTTTGCAGAATTGCCTCGGCGCAGGACGTCATGCGGTCAAGTTCATCAGCTGATTGATCCGGATGAACGATTGATACCATTTCCACCTTGGAGAATTGATGCTGGCGGATCATCCCGCGCGTATCGCGTCCAGCCGAGCCAGCCTCGGACCGGAAACATTGAGTATAGGCGGTCATCCGCAATGGCAGAACTGCACTGTCGGTAATTTCATCTGCAACAATGTTCGTCAGCGGCACTTCGGCAGTTGGAATTAGCCATTTATCATCAGTCCGATAGAGATCTTCGGCAAATTTGGGCAACTGGCCAGTTCCGGTCATGGTTTGACTATTTACCAAGGCTGGCGGCAGGGTTTCAACATAGCCAAATTCGGCAGTGTGCGTATCCAGCATAAAGGCAGCCAAGGCGCGTTCGAGGCGGGCTAACTGGCCTGATAGAACGACAAACCGCGCCCCAGCAAGCTTGGCACCAAGGGCAAAATCCATCTGCCCAAGCCCCTCACCCAGCGCAACATGATCCCGTGGCGTAAAAGAAAATTGCGGCACATCACCAATGGTGCGAATCAATTCATTCTGGGTCTCGTCATCACCGTCAGGCACTGACGCATCGAGAATATTGGGCAATTCGAGAAGCCAAGCATCTAACCTATCAGCTAGCTTTGCCTCCTCGCTTTCGAGGGCCGGCATATTGGCTTTAATGTCATTCACCTCGGCGATCAGCGCGTCTGCGTCACCGCCCTTTGCCTTTAAGGTGCCAATCTCTTTTGAGGCCTGATTACGACGCGACTGCATGTCTTGAATTTGGGCTTGCAGGGAACGCCGTTCGCTATCGACCTTCAGAATTTCGCTCGCCAGCGGGGCAAGCTTGCGCCGGTTTAACGCAGCGTCGAAAGCATCAGGGTTTTCACGAATAAAGCGGATGTCATGCATTATTAAACTCGGTTTACTGGTCAGGTTTGATTTGTGGTTATTCTTCGCAAATTGCGTATCGCTAATCTCGATGGGCGTTGCCTGTATCGGCGCTGTTTTATCGGCACAGCCTTATTAGGCGTGCAGTGCGTTACCTGTTAACTAGCTATTATCGAACTCGGTGTCTGGTGGCGGGCTCATCAGCCGTGCCCCCAAAATTGATAATTCGTACAAAACAATGATCGGAACAGCCAATAATAGCTGTGAGATTACGTCGGGTGGTGTCAAAATTGCGGCAACAACAAAGGCCACAACGATAGCGATCTTTCGCTTTTCGGCCAGCCCTTGATGCGTTACCAAACCGGCACGTGCCAGCAATAGCAAGATTACCGGCAATTCGAACGCGAGACCAAACGCAAAGATCAACCGCATCATTAATGAAAGATATTCACTAATGCGGGGCTCAAGCTCGATCGGCAGGGCAGTGCCATCCCCAAGCATCTCGAATGAGACAAAGAATTTCCACGCCATCGGTGTCACGATGTAATAAACCATCGCCGCGCCTAGGGTAAACAGAACCGGCGTTGCGATCAAAAACGGCAAAAAGGCCTGTTTTTCATTCTTGTATAGCCCGGGCGCAATGAATTTCCACAACTGCATGCTGATAATCGGAAAGGTTACGCATAAAGCGGTGAAGAAACCGACCTTAATCTGGGTGAAAAACCCTTCATGCAGCGCGGTGAAAATCATCCGACCGCCGCCTTTTTCCTGAAGAATCTCGGCCAGCGGCGCTTGCAAGAATACAAACACCTGATAGGCAATACTGTTGCTGGTTGTTCCGGGCAAAGGTGCAACGCTAAGTAAAAACAGCACCAAAAACGCAGCCAATGCGATGCCTAGCCGGTTACGCAACTCGGTCAGGTGACCAATGAGCGTCATGCGGCCATCATTCTGCCCAGAATTATCTGCATCCTGCTCTGCCATCGCGGCCTAGCTCCCAGTCTTCTTTTTCGCGGAGGTTTCGTCTTTTGCGGCCTTGTCATGTGGCGGCGCTTCATTAACCTTTTCAGCAATGCCGTCGCCGGTAGCCCCCGCCAGATCACGGATTTCACCAACATCATCTTTAAGGCCAGTTTCGGCCGCGGATTTTTTCAGATCCTCAACCGAGTCTTTCAACTGGCCGCCCGGGTCGATGGCATCAGCGACCCCTGCAAGGTTGCCGCGTTTAACATCGTCGAGCGTGCCCTTGATATCCCCAAGCTCGGCTTCATCAGCCATGTCCTGCATACCGCGCGAAAATTCAGCCGCCATGGACCGAACTTGACGGATAATCCGGGTAAAACCTCGGAGCATTTTCGGTAATTCCTTTGGGCCGACCACCATGATCAGCACAAAGGCAACAACCAAGAACTCCCAGCCGCCAATATCAAGCATTACCTGCTCCTAGCGCCTATTTCTTGGCGGCTTTTTTAGCAGATGCTTTTTTCGCTGTGGCCTTTTTAGCAGCCGCTTTTTTCGGCGCTGCTTTTTTGGCAGTCGGCTTTTTTGCGGCTGGCGTTGGCGCAGCTTCGATAGCTTCCGCCTCTTCAGCTTCTTCTTCCGGCCCTTTTAGGCCCGTTTTAAAGTTGCGCAAGCCTTTGCCGAAATCGCCCATGATCGCTGATACTTTGCCTCTGCCGCCGAACAGCAACAGAACAACGGCAAGAACAACGATCCAATGTAAAATACTGAATGTACCGCCAAACATGGTTTTGGTCCTCATTTCTAATTCGTTCCGGCCAATGGTAAAACCTCAGCCGCCAGATCAACGCACTATAGACAGGGGTTTGGCTGTCGACAAGAAGTCCTTGGCCTAACCTGCCCAGAAAAGTGACTATAACCTAAAAAAACCAGACGTTTCGTGCGTTCATTCGGTAATATTGGATTATTCGTCGCCATTCCCCGCAGCAAACACGAACGCCTGCGCCGGATCGACCCGGACGCGAACCTGACTGCCAACCTCGATCGAGTTAAGCCCGGGTATCCGCGCATGGAGGTGCAATACATCGCGCCCCGTTGGTACTGACAGGTGAATAAGGGATGCACGGCCAAGCAAACGAGACTCCATAACCTCGCCAACCACGCCATCATTTCCCGCGTCGATCAACATCGCCTCATGCCGGATGACGACACTGGCCGGGCTCCCATCGCTAAGTGATTTTGGTGCACGAAACTCACCAAGCGGGGTTATGACCTTGTCTTTGGCAACAACACCTTCAACCCGGTTCACCTCGCCAAAAAACTCAGCAACAAAAGCGCTGCTTGGCTGGCAATATAGGTTAACTGGCCGGCCTGTCTGAACGACGTGGCCATCGCGCAGAACAACAATCCGGTCAGACATGAACATTGCCTCTTCGGCGTCATGCGTTACCATCAAAGCGGCCGCATTTGAGGCTTTCAAGACATGTAGCATCTGGTCACGAATACGCTCGCGGAGACGGCTGTCAAGGCCGGCATAAGGCTCATCCAGCAGAATGACAGCAGGATTTGGTGCTAACGCGCGTGCCAATGCAACACGCTGTTGCTGGCCGCCCGATAATTCATGCGGGTACATATCACTAAGCCCGTCGATACCGACCTCACCCAGGACTTCAAGGCCGCGCCTTGTCGCCGCGCTGCCCTTTTCCGTCAATCCGAAGACAACATTCTGGATAACTGTCAAATGCGGAAACAGCGCATAATCTTGAAACATATAGCCGATACCACGCTGTTCGGGTGGCTGCACAAAATCAGCTGAGGAAATGACGTTGTTATGCAGGCGGATACTGCCATGTTGCGGCTGCTCAAGCCCTGCTGCGAGACGTAATAGCGTGGTTTTACCGCAACCAGACGGGCCAAGCAACGAGACCACCTCGCCCGGCTCGACATGAAAGCTGACGTCACGCACTGACAAGCTGCCATTATAGGCGTGACGGATGTGATCGAATTCAAGCATTCTGCTCTCCATCATATCCGGCCTCTAGCAAGCCATCTTCGAGGAAATCGCCGTCCAGCTCGCCGTCCAGTTCATCATCATGTTCGTCATGGTCACTTTCTGCGGTTTGCGGCGCGTGATCCATTAAGGCGCCAAGGATCTGGCCCTTACGAAGCAGGCCTGCGGCTTTTAAATCATCCATGCCCGGTAAATCAGTGATATCGCCAAGACCAAAATGATCCAGAAACGCTGGGCTGGTTCCCCAAGTCAACGGGCGACCCGGCGTGCGGCGGCGTCCGCGTGGTTTAATCCAGCCAAGTTCAAGCAAGATATCCATCGTGCCTTTTGACAGGCTTATCCCGCGAATCTCTTCAATTTCAGCGCGGGTAATCGGCTGGTGGTAGGCAATGATCGCCAGCACTTCTAGTGCGGCGCGCGATAAAGGGCGCTCGATTTGTTTATGCTGGCTCAACCGTTCGGCAATTTCGGCTTTGGTGCGAAATGCCCAGCCATCGCCGACTTTGCACAGCTCGATGCCGCTTGTGCTGTCATAACGTGCCGAAACCAGTGCGATAACGTTAGCGATCTCGATATTTTCTGGTAAATGGACGATGAGTTCGCGCTCGCGGACTGGCCGATCAGAAGCAAAGATCAGGGCCTCGATTGTGGCGGCGCAATCTTGTAGCGGTGACAGCACGGTCATTCTAGTCTCTAACTTTCATATAAAGCGGCGCAAAGTGAGTGTCTTGCCGAAGTCTTAGCACGCCTTCGCGGGCCAATTCCAGTGATGCGACAAAATGAGACGCTGTTGCCGAGCGTAAATCCATCGGTGATTGCAGGCCGGCTGGTAAAAAATGCTGTAAAACTGTCCAGTCTGGGCTGCTGCCGATCAGGTTACGCAGGCGTTTGGCCGCCTCCTCGACCGAAAATAGCCGCGTCGCAGCGATGGTCAAGGTCTCGGTATCTTCCGCCGACCGGATATCGCCGTAACATGACAGCAAATCATACAATGTTGCGGTCCAAATGGCCTCGCTGGTGCTTGCAAACTGTTCGGGGGCACCGCGGGCAAAGCGTTGCTGGCCAAGGCGTGGAAGCGAGGAGATACGTTTGGCGGCTTGCTGCATTGCCTCAAGCCGTAATAGCTGATAGCGCAGCGCGTCTGCCATATCGACCATTTCTTCAGCCTGCTCGGGCTCTGGGTCAGGCAATAACAGCCGAGATTTCAAATAAGCAAGCCATGCCGCCATGACAAGATAATCAGCGGCAATTTCCAGATCGAGTTCGCGCGCGTCATTCACAAAGGCCAGATATTGTTCCGCCAATGGCAGAATGGCAATTTTGGTGAGATCAACCTTTTGGTCGCGGGCCAGAGTGAGCAACAGATCAATCGGCCCTTCAAATCCGTCAAGATTGACGAATAACGCCAATTGCTGTGCCGGGTCTTGCGGTGCCTTATCGTCGCTGAAGCTGTCTTCGAAATCGGTCATAATCAGTGTAATGATGCCAGTTCACAATTGGTTCGGAGATTGATCAATCTTTATTATGTAAATCAGGGATTTGGTTGGGTGAATTTCCGCAGAAAACAGTCTTGGCCTGACCGGCGCAAAACGCCGCATATCTTATCCGCATCGGCGCGCGGCAAAGGCACACTTACGATTCTGTAAAAAACACCATTGCTGCCTGTGTCAACCTGCATGGTCTCAAGCTCGACATCACTCAGTCGAGATTTGTGTTTCGCCGACAGGATTTTTGCCATTTCATCGGCTTTAGCGGCACTCCGAAACGCGGCCAGCTGGATCATGTAAAGCGGCGTATCGCCCTCAATGACGATCACGCGTTTTTTGATTTTCGATATGGCGGCTTTTTTTGCCTTTGACTGATTGGTTGCCTTATCCTCAGATTTTGCGGCTGGCTCTGGCTTTGCCGCTATTTGCGCCGGGTCATCGCTATTTGGCTTTTTCGGTGTATCGGCCTTGACCGGCTTGGTCTTCGGCAATGATTTTTTTGGCTCTGTATCCGGCTGCGGCGTGACAGGCGTTGCCGGATCGGCGCGCATGGCCAGATTAGGCTCGGCCGTTGCTGACGCAGCGGGCATTGCGGTATTTGGATCGGTCTCAATGACCGGTGGTGGCTCGGGGCTTGGTGCGGCGGGGCGCAGTGACTCAACTTGGGCGTCTGATTTGTTACCGCCCTTTAGAATATCGACAACTAGCAAATCTTGATGATCAATTTTTTCGCCGCCCGGCTCGGCTGGTTTGACCTTGATCGGCCCATCAACAGCCTTAACAATGGTTACATCACTCGCTGTTTTTGAGATAAGACCGGGCAGCATGAAATAGGTGGTCATGCCAACAACGACGACAATGCTGGCAAGAACGGCGAACCATCCCCAATTGACGCCACTCACCTGTTGATCTTGATCGCTCATCGCGCGCTCTACATTTCCTCTAAGGCTTTAATGGATAGCACATTTAAACCTGTCCGAATAACGAAACTTGTTGCCTGAACAAGATGCATGCGCGCTGCAGTTGTTGGCGTATCATCATCCAAGATAAAGCGCAATGATGGGTTCTCTCGTCCGGCGTTCCACAATGAGTGAAACCGGCTAGCAAGATCAACAAGATAGAAGGCAATACGATGCGGCTCATGCGCCATTGCGGCAGATTCGACTAGTTTCGGCCAGCCAACAAGCATTTTAACAACAGCCAATTCAGCCGGATCACTAATCAGATCAAGATTTGCGCTTGCTGGAATGACTTGGTCTTTTTCGAACTGGCGAATGACCGAGCAAGCCCGAGCATGTGCATATTGAACATAGAAAACCGGGTTGTCGCGTGATTGTTCGGTAACTTTTGCAAAATCAAAATCCAATGTCTGGTCATTGCGACGGGTCAGCATAATAAACCGGATGACATCGGCGCCAACGGCCGCGATCACATCTTCAACCGTGACAAAGGTGCCAGCACGTTTCGACATTTTGACCGGTTGCCCATTATCAAGCAGATTGACTAGCTGGCATAATTTGATATCGAGCATATCTTGCTGGCCGGACAATGCGGCAACGGCTGCGGTCATGCGTTTGACATAGCCGCCGTGATCAGCGCCAAAAATATTGATCAACGGGCCTTTTGTGCGATCCAGCTTGTCGAGATGATAGGCCACATCGGCAGCAAAATATGTCCATGTGCCATCCGATTTTTGCAACGGCCGGTCGGTGTCATCACCAAAGGCGCTGGCTTTAAACAGTAATTGTTCGCGCGGTTCCCAATCTTCAGGCTCTTTTCCTTTTGGCGGCTGTAAAACGCCCTGATAGAGATGGCCATCCTGCTGCAGCTTATCAATCGCGCGTTGTACCGCACCCGAGCTGACCAAGGCGCGCTCAGACGAGAATTGATCCATTTTAATGCCAAGCGCTAACAGATCGGTTTTGATCCCGGTCATGATGGCGTCGATGGCAAAGCTGCGTAGCGGTGCAATCCATTCATCCTCGGCTTTGTCGAGATACAAATCACCATCACGTGCCGCAAGCGCCTCGCCAACCTCGCGCAAATATAACCCCGGGTAAAGACCGGCAGGAATTTCGCCAATATCGTGGCCAAGCGCCTCGCAATAGCGCAGATAAGTTGAGCGTGCGAGCACATCGACCTGACCGCCAGCATCATTGATGTAATATTCGCGTGTGACGTTCCAGCCACAAAATTCCATCAATCCTGCTAGGGCGTCGCCAATCACCGCACCGCGGGCGTGGGCGGCGTGTAAGGGGCCAGTCGGGTTGGCCGAGACAAATTCAATATTGACCGGCTTTCCAGCCCCGATTTCGCTTTTTCCGTAGTGCAGGTCAGCTGCCAGAATATCGGCGATCTCGCGGGTCCATAGACGTGTTTCAATGCGTAAGTTCAAAAAGCCTGGCCCAGCGATTTCGACCGCAATTACCCCGTCAATCTTTTCCAACTCGCTAGCGAATAAGCTGGCGAGGTCACGCGGTGATTTCCCCGCCTGTTTTGCCAGAACCATGGCGGCATTGGTGGCGATATCGCCGTGACTTTCATCACGCGGCAATTCAAAAACAACCCGGCTGGTATCAAGACCAGCCACCACTTGTTTGGTGGCGACGAGATTGCTGATAATCGTTTGAAACTCGGCTTCAAAGCAGGAAAAAATATTCATCAATTCAGGTCTTTTCTCTATCCGCAAGCGGGAATTATCTCAAAATGGGGCCGAGGTCGAACAGGCGTTCATGCTCGACAATGGCATATCGGTCGGTCATCGAGGCGATATAGTCCGCGATAATACGAGCCCGATCTGTCCTTGTCATGTCACTCAAAGGCTGATTTTCATAAAACTGCCAATCACTCGGTAATGTGTTCGGTTCGGACATAAACAAATCAAACAGATCTGTCACCACCCGTTTTGCTTTACTGGTCATCCGGTTCACCTTGTAATGCCGCCACATATTTTTAAATAAGAAGGCTCGTAAGCCCTCAAGATCTGCCGCCATTTCAGGGGAAAAGCCGATCACCGGCTTGGTGTGACCGCGAATATCATCCACCGTCTTGGCGTTTAATGCGGCAAGGTTAATGGTGGAAACAGCAAGCATATCCTCAACAAACACCGATATAAGCCGGCGCACCAGCTCGTGCGTTACGCGGCCGAGTTCTAGCTTGCCATGACGGGATTCGATATCTGCAAGGGCCTTTCCGACCTGTGGTAAAGACCGGATATCATCAATATGAAACAGCTCGGCACGCAGCGCATCGTCAAAATCATGCGATAGATAGGCAATGTCATCAGCCAGATTAGCAAGTTGCGCTTCGGCCGATGAGTGAGCCTCCAGCTGTAAATCCATCGCCTTATCCACCGCGATAATCGCTGGCCGAAGGCTGCTGCGATCCTTGATAGCCCCGTGATGCTTTACGACACCCTCAAGAGTTTCCCATGACAGGTTGAGGCCATTGAAACCGGCATAACGCTGTTCCAGCTGGGTGAGAACGCGCACAGTCTGTTCGTTGTGATCAAATCCACCATGATCGGCCATTAACCGGTCAAGAGCATCTTCGCCCGCATGACCAAACGGCGTATGGCCGAGATCATGTGCAAGCGCGACAGCCTCGGCTAGATCGTCGTTCAAGCCAAGCGCGCGTGCCATTGATCGTGCAATCTGCGCAACCTCCAGCGAATGGGTCAAACGGGTGCGAAAATAATCACCTTCATGGTAAACAAAGACTTGGGTCTTGTGCTTGAGGCGGCGAAACGCACCGGAATGGATAATGCGGTCACGGTCACGCTGAAATGGGGTGCGGCTAGTCGGGGAATTATGTTCCTGCTCATCAAGCATGCGGCCGCGACTTGCCGGGCCGTGGCAGGCATAAGGCTGGAGGGCGCGATGTTCAACAATTTCGGTCAATTGGCACCTGTCCCATCTATTTGGTTCATTTGATTGGCTCACTCTTCCAGACGATGACACGAACAAATCCAAGATCGTTAATGCCAGTTCCGACCATCGCCTCTATCCGCTGCGTTTATTGTATCCGCTGCGCTTACTGTAGGCGTTGCCGAGAAAAACCGCAATCACTCCGCAGGTCAGCCCACCCCGTCATCGGATGCTAATCGGGTAATCCTGATCTGCATGTGATCTTGATTTGTGCGCGATCTGGGGCCATATTCGGATAGTGGCGTAAAAGCGCGCAAGCCCCCTAGGGTTGCCGTCCCAGCCAATGACCGTCAAAGGCAGGCAAAGCAATGAGCGAGCAAAATAACTTTTCGACTGATACTGCCGTACCCGCACCGCAAAACCAGGGTGTGTTTGGCCTTAGTGAGGCTGCCGCAGGGCGGATTACGCAATTGCTAGAGGGCGAGCCTGCCGGCAGCTTTTTCCGCGTGGCCGTGCTAGGCGGTGGGTGCTCGGGCTTTCAATATGATTTCAGCATTGATCAAAGCCGCAGCGATGATGACATTGTTTTTCACGCATATGGGGTAGAAGTCGTTGTCGACGATATGTCGCTGGAACTGATCGACCATGCCGAACTGGATTATGTGCAGGATTTGATGGGGTCATATTTTGCCGTGACCAATCCTAATGCAACTGCATCATGCGGTTGCGGCACGTCATTTTCTGTTTAACGGCAATGCGGATCGCTAGCTGGAATGTGAATTCGATTAAGGCGCGGCTGGATATTGTCACTGGCTGGTTGGCCGGTGATACCACTGATGTTTTGTTAATTCAGGAAACAAAATCGCAGGATGTGAATTTTCCGGTTTCAGCCTTTGCCGACCTTGGCTGGCACGTCGCTTTTCATGGCCAGAAAAGCTATAACGGTGTCGCAATTGCGAGCCGGTTCCCCATTGAGGATGTCGTCGTTGGGCTGGATGGCGACAATGCGGATGAACAGGCACGCTATATGGAGGCAACCATCAATGGCGTGAGGGTGGCAACGATTTATCTGCCGAATGGTAACCCTGCCCCCGGCCCTAAATTTGACTATAAGCTTGGCTGGATGGCGCGCCTTGAGGCGCGTGCCATGACATTGCTTGGCGATGAGAGGCCAGTTGTGCTTGGCGGCGATTTCAACGTTATTCCCGATGATATTGACTGCTATGATCCGGCTGGATGGGCCGGTGATGCCTTAACCCGGCCGGAAAGCCGCGGGGCGTTTCGCCAGCTCTTGCACAAAGGCTATGCCGACGCCCTGCGCAGCCTTAATCCCAGCGGGGTTTTCTATAGTTACTGGGATTATCAGGCGGGCGCATGGCAGCGCGATCACGGCGTAAGGATTGATCATTTGCTGCTTTCGCCAGAGGCGCTTGATCGCCTTGAGGATGTTGGCATTGATCGTGCCCCGCGCGGGTTGGAAAAACCGTCTGACCATACGCCTATCTGGTGCCAGCTTCGCGCCTAATGCCTCGTATCTCATATCAATTGCGCCTGAAATAAAAAAGCCGGATCAATCTGACCCGGCTTTTTTTCAAATGCACCCGACGATTTAGATGTCGGCATACATATGGGTTTCAGCTTTGCCGCCCGGATGCGTCAACGCGCCTTTTTCGGCAGAGCCTACAGTCTGTGCATATTTCCAGATTGCCCCCGAATTATAGTCGGTTCCGCGCGGCTGCCATGCGGCGCGGCGCTTGGCAAGTTCGGCCTCGTCAAGATCGACCTCGATCGTGCCAGTTTCGGCGTCAATGGTGATGGTGTCACCATCCTGCAATAGGCCTATCGGCCCCCCAACAGCTGCTTCTGGGCCGACATGACCGACACAAAAACCGCGTGTTGCGCCCGAAAAACGCCCATCTGTGATCAGGGCGACCGTGTCACCAGCGCCCTGCCCATAAAGTGCGGCGGTCGTTGCCAGCATTTCGCGCATTCCCGGGCCACCTTTTGGGCCCTCATAGCGGATTACCAGAACGTCCCCTTCTTGGTAGTCACGGCGTTCAACCGCGGAAAACGCATCTTCTTCACAATCAAAGCATCGCGCCTTGCCGGTGAATTTGAGGGTTTTCATACCGGCGACTTTTACAATTGCGCCTTCTGGAGCCAGATTGCCGCGAAGCCCAATAACGCCGCCAGTTGGCGACAGTGGATCTGCAGTTGTGCGGACAACATCCTGATTTGTCGGGAACTTCACATCAGCTAGGTTTTCGGCAATGGTCTTGCCGGTCACGGTGATGCAGTCGCCATGCAGAAAACCGCCATCAAGCAGGGTTTTCATCAAAATCGGTACGCCGCCAATTTCGTACATATCGCGCGCAACATAACGCCCGCCGGGTTTCAAATCAGCGATATACGGTGTTTTCTTGAAAATCTCGGCAACGTCATGCAGGTCAAAATCAATGCCACATTCTGAGGCAAGCGCTGGCAAATGCAGGCCAGCATTGGTTGATCCGCCCGATGCTGCCACAACGGTGGCGGCATTTTCAAAGGCTTTGCGGGTCAGGATGTCACGCGGCCGCAAATTCGCCCGCACCAAATCCATGACGATCCGGCCTGAATGATAGGCATACTCATCACGCGACTCATAAGGTGCTGGGGCACCGGCTGAACCGGGGATCGCAAGACCAATCGCCTCAGAAACACACGCCATTGTGTTCGCGGTAAACTGGCCGCCACATGACCCTGCGCTTGGACAGGCAACGCATTCCAGCTCATGCAAATCTTCGTCAGACATATTGCCGGCTGCGTGCGCGCCAACCGCTTCAAACACATCCTGAACGGTTACGTCTTTATCCTTGAACCGTCCCGGCAGGATCGAGCCGCCATACATGAAAACTGATGGCACATTTAACCGCGCCATTGCCATCATCACACCCGGCAATGATTTATCACAGCCAGCCAGCCCGACAATCGCATCATAACAATGTCCCCGCACGGTCAGTTCAATCGAGTCGGCGATAACTTCACGGCTGACCAGCGAAGACTTCATGCCCGCATGCCCCATCGCAATACCGTCGGTAACGGTAATCGTGGTGAATTCGCGCGGCGTGCCAGCATGTTCACGAACACCGCGTTTCGCTGCCTGCGCCTGTCGGGCCAATGCGATATTACAAGGTGCGGCCTCGTTCCATGTTGATACAACACCAACTAGCGGCTGGTTGATCTCTTCTTCGGTCATGCCCATTGCATAGTAATATGAACGGTGTGGCGCCTTTTCAGGGCCAACCGAAACATGGCGGCTTGGCAGATTGCTTTTGTCGATAGGCTTGATGCTGTCAGGCATTTTTAAACTCTCCTTTAAAGTCACCGGCCGCATCCGCGGCCTTATCAGATCGCTGTCTTGGGCTTATCCAAGCCGTTTCAAGGCAGCTGTTAGGCCATTAAGGCGTGTATTTTCCTCGTCAAGACGCCGGCGGTTTTCCGCCACAACATCTTCGGGAGCCTTCGCAATAAAGCCCGGATTGTCGAGCTTTTTCGCTATTTTCTCAATTTCGCCAGTAACGCTGGCAATTTCTTTGTTGAGGCGTGCCGCTTCGGCAGTCAAATCCAGAATATCGGCTAACGGAAGACCGATTTCCATTCCATCGACACTGCCGCGCGCGCTGCCGTTGACAAAGCTGTCGACGATTGTGATGCCATCGAGGCGCGCAAGCCGCAGCAAGGCGGCCTGCTGGTTGTCAATTGCGCGCTGCTGAAGTTCAGTGCAACCGCGGATATTTAGCACCGGCTTGGCCGATAATGGAACGTTCATTTCAGCGCGGATATAACGAATTTCGGTAATGAGTTGGATCACAAACCGCAATTCACTGACCGCATCGCCCTCATCTGCGCCAAGCGGTGCGGGCCAGCTTGCACCGATCAGTAAATCGTCACTGGCAAAGATTTCACGGTTCAATTCTTCGGTCAGGAACGGCATAAACGGATGCAGCAAACGCAAGGTTCCAGCCAAAATCGTGCTGGCTGTGGCCCTTGTTTCGGCGGCAGCGCTGGCGTTGTCATCATTCAGACTAGGCTTGATCAGCTCGACGTACCAGTTGCAATAGGAATTCCAGATAAAATGATACAGCGCGTCCGCCGCTTCATTAAACCGGTACAGCTCGATGGCCTTGGTGGTCTTTTCAATGGCATCGCTATATTCGGAGACAATCCATTTGTTGATCGGTTCGTTTACAGTCCGAAGGTCAATCGAGGCTGATCGGGTGCAACCGTTCATTTGCAGAAACCGGCAGGCATTCCAGATTTTCGTGGTAAAATTCCGATAGCCTTCCAGACGCGTTGTCGACATTTTGATGTCACGTCCCTGCGCTGCCATTGCCGCCAAGGTAAAGCGCAAGGAATCGGCACCATATTGGTCGATAAGCTCAAGCGGATCGAGAACATTGCCCTTGGATTTGGACATTTTCTGACCCTTTTCATCGCGGACCAGCGCGTGGATATAAACCTCGCGGAACGGCACTTCACCATCCATGAAATGCATGCCCATCATCATCATGCGGGCAACCCAGAAAAAGATGATATCAAAGCCGGTGACCAGAACATCACCCGGATAATAACGCTTTAATTCTGCCGTCTGATCTGGCCAGCCAAGGGTTGAAAACGGCCATAGCCCGCTTGAGAACCATGTATCCAAGACATCTTCATCGCGGGTTAACGGGACCGTCTTGCCATAATGCTTGGCGGCGGCGTCAATGGCATCGGCCTCATTCGCCTCGACAAACACCTGTCCGTCAGGGCCATACCATGCTGGTATCCGGTGTCCCCACCAGAGCTGGCGCGAAATACACCAAGGCTGGATATTCCGCATCCATTCGAAATAGGTCTTGTTCCAGCGTTCAGGAACAAATTTGGTGCGACCCTCTTCAACCGCTTTAATGGCTGGTTTGGCGAGTTCTTCAGCGTTCACATACCATTGATCCATCAACCAAGGCTCGATAACAACGCCGGACCGATCGCCGTGCGGAACAACGTTTTCAACGATCTCTTCGCGTTCAACAAGCCCTTGGGCGTCTAGATCAGCCAAAATCTGGCGGCGGGCGTCATAACGATCAAGCCCCTGATATTTTTCCGGGATTTCGGGAATCGATTCCATTGATGCTGTTGCCGTCATCAAATTGATCAGCGGCAGGCCATGCCGGCGGCCAACTTCAAAATCGTTGAAATCATGCGCCGGCGTGATTTTCACCGCGCCTGAGCCCTTGTCCATTTTGGCATATTCATCAGCAACAATCGGAATTGGCCGGTTTGACAATGGCAAAATTGCCATCTTGCCAATCAAATGCTGGTAACGCTCATCGTCAGGATTAACCGCGACCGCGCCATCACCAAGCATTGTTTCAGGCCGCGTTGTAGCAATAGAAATATATTCGTTTTCAGTGCCTTCAATCTTGTATTTAAGATGCCACATTGAACTTTTTTGTTCAATCTGCTCGACCTCGAGATCGGAAATCGCGGTCATTAGTTTCGGGTCCCAATTGACCAGACGCTTGTCGCGGTAAATCAATCCTTCACGATGCATTTGCACAAATGTTTTAATCACAGCCGCCGACAGGCCATCATCCATGGTAAAACGTTCGCGCTGCCAATCGGCAGACGCACCAAGGCGGCGCAGCTGTTTATGGATCATGCCGCCAGACTCGGCCTTCCATTCCCAAATTTTTTCAATAAATGCGTCACGGCCAAGATCACGGCGCGCGATGTTTTGGGCAGCCAGCTGGCGTTCGACCACCATCTGCGTGGCAATGCCTGCATGGTCGGTGCCAGGTTGCCATAACGTGTCACGTCCAGCCATCCGATGATACCGGATCAGCAAATCCTGCAAAGTAAAGGTCAGCGCATGCCCCATATGCAGGCTGCCAGTCACGTTTGGCGGCGGCATCATAATCGTGTAGGGCGTTGCCTTTGAGTCAGGCGCGCAGGCAAAATGACCGCTATCTAGCCATGTTTCATACCAGTTCGCTTCGATGGATTTCGGGTCATAGGTCTTTGCTAAGGTTGGCTCGGTCATGGTTCCAGATGGGTCATTATCATTGGTTGGACGACAAAAATGCGGAGTGCCTGTCAGTCGTCATGTTAAAACGCCTATTTAATCATCTAAAGTGATCACCCCTAGATGAAGAGTTTATTTTGATTTATCGACAGGTTTTGTACGACTTTGTGGGGTGGCTTGCAACGCATCATCAACCAAATTAGCTATATTCTCGTCAAGCCAACGGTCAATTTGTGCATGAAGCTTACGGCGAAGGCGTGATTTCAGCGCGTCATGCCGCACTGGGCTGGAATAATCTTGCGATGTGGCTGGCTGTTTGCTGTCGGTTCCCAGACGGTTTTCTTGGTCATTTGGGGTTTGCCATTCAACCGGTTCATGCGTTTCGCGGGGGTTAAGCACGACATCCTCGAGGATGATAATGTCCGGCAAATAACCATTAGCCCCAATTTTACTTATGGTTTCACTCGTGTTTTTACTGGCAGTCTTACTGGCAGTCCTATTTCCCTCGCTAGTGTCAGGGGCGCGCCAAACAACATCACCTAGCTGTAAAACACCAACCCCTCGCGGTTCACGGCGGTGCAGCACCCAAGAGGTCGGCCCAGTCGCAAAAATACCGGATAGCCCCTTAAAAACCGCCATCTAGTCGGTGGTGGTTCGGCGCTGGAAAGGGAATGTCGTGTAAAACGGGTTTTGCGGCGCAGGCATATCGGATAATGCCCCAAGAACGTCGCCAAGGCCCAGCTTTTCAGCTGTAAGGCCGCCGATCGCAGCCTTTAAACGGAATGCAGCCAGCAATTGATTATGCTCGGCCGTCACAAGGCTCAATTCAGCGTCATTCACATCCTTTTCCGCATCAAGCAGATCAAGCGTGGTCTTTTGTCCAAACTGCGCCTCGCTGGCAATTCCTTTGGCGACCAAGCGGAAGGCCTCAATCTCGGTTGAAACCGCCGCAAGCCGGATTGCAGTTGCCTCCCAGTTCCGAAACGCTTCACGCGCGCCAACTCCGACCTTTCGCGTCGCCTCGGCTCGGTCTAGCTTTGCCTGCCTGTAGCTGGCAGCGACTTTGCGGGCTGTTGAACGTGTTGCATTAGTCGACAATAATGGTGATGAAAACACCAGCTGAGCCGCGAGTTCGTCCTTGTCTTGCGAAGTGCCTGTTGCGGCTTTGGTGTTGGCGGACAGGCTCAAGGCCAATGTTGGCCGAACCCCTGCCTGCAACGTGTTAAACGCCTGATTGGCGGCACGCTCGGCAGCACGTGCTGACAAAATGTCCGGATGGTCAGCCTGCGCCCTTGTTTCAGCGTCCAGCAGGTCAGTCGGCAGGTCACCGCTGATGGATGGTTTGCCAAGGTCACCGGCGTTTCTGCCAGTTAACGAGCGATAGCTATCTTCGGCATTGGTCAATCGCGTTTTCGCCAGTATTTCATCAGATTGCGCCCGCGCATACCGCGCCCGCGCCTCGGCCAGACGCGTTGGTGTTGCGGCGCCGGCTTCAACGCGAATGCGCGATGCGTCAACATGCGCCTTTAACCGGGTTAGGTTTTGCGCGTGAAGCGCAACCTCGCGGCGGGCTTTTACGACATTCAGATAAGTCTCGATTGTGCCAAGAATAACAGCCTGTTCGGTTTTGGCATAATTTGCTGTTGCCATCTCAAGATTAATCTGGGCAAGCAGCGTTTTTTCTTTGGTTTGGCCGCCATCATAGAGGTTTTTAGACAGGGTAACGCCAGTTGTTATCGAGTTTGATTGTTTATACCCCGCACCATCATTGCTATCGGTCGCGCCAGCCGTACCGGTGCCGGTCAATCTGGCCGTAAGATCACTGGTCGCTGTGTTGGTCCCGATGGCTTCTCGCATGGCCACCCAGCTTTGGCGCGCCGCTGCCAGTGCGGTTGAGTTTTCCAAACCGGCACGAAGCGTATCTTCAAGCGATATCGCGATTGCTGGCGATGCAGACATTCCCATGCATCCAAACAAAAGCGCGGCGGTAATGTTTTGGCGAATTTTCAGCATAGACATGATTTGTTTTACCAATCTTTTTTAAAAGGTAAATTCGGGTTTTTTGTTAAATTCATCGAGGTTCGGCACACAAGCATCAAAAAGTGGCTTGCGAACAAAGTTACCGCCTGATCGCATCCACAGACTAGCCACACCAATTGGGGCGTCGGCTGGACGGTATACCGCCGCCAGCTTGCCTTTTGGGCCAAGCTGTTGAAGCAGGGATTCGGGCATCATTTCAACGCTGCCTTCAACCAGAATTTGATCATAAGGCCCCTCTTCTGCATAGCCATCAACAAGCCGTGACTTAATTACAGCCGCATTGTCAACGCCGTGGCTTACAAGGATTTCTTGCGCCTTTTCAACAAGCTGTGCGCGGGTCTCAACGGCTATGACCGATCCGGCAAGATGCGCGATGATGGCGCTGCCGTAGCCACTGCCGGCGCCAACCACCAGAACACTGTCGCCAGCTCTGATCTCAAGCGCCTGTATCAATCTGGCCAAAACCATTGGTTCCATCAAAATACGCCCGCCCGGTAGCGGTAAGTCTTCGTCGATGTAGGCAACGGCTCTTTGATGTTTGCCGACAAACGCCTCGCGGGGGACTGTCAAAAACGCATCTAGTACCTTTTGGTCGGTAACTTTTGACGGGCGGATCTGACAATCGACCATCATTTTGCGGGCGGTTTCAAACGCGGTCTGGTTCATCTTGTGGTCACTCATTGTTGATTTTGTGGTGGGTCATCTTTTTTTCCTGCATTTGCCGAAATGCCGCGCAGGTCCTTACCCCCTTATACGGCTAGAATGATAGCTATTCAAGCTGACAATATTCGCGGTGTGTTGCAACATCAACTGCGACGCGATTGGCGATTGTAATGTCGGGATCGTTGCTCATCCCGCCCCACTCGAAGTAATGGCCGCAAAGGTGAAATAGCCCTGATTTGCCATTGCATCGGCCAGAAGAACGCATTTTGGGGTGGTGAAGGAAAAGCGGTCGCCTTTCCCAAAGATCGTCGCCAGATTTAACTGGTGATCGCCCTGCAAATCACCCGGCATGGCCGTATTGCGATAAATGATCGGCGTGCTGGTCTCGCCAAGCGTTTCATTTTTGAAGTCATCTTTGATAAAGGCGCTGATCGCCTGATTTTTTTGCTGAATGTTGAGTTGGGTTCTGCCTTGCGTAAAGCTGGTCTCACTTAGCTGCATGATCTGAAGGTCAACAACGCTTACCAATGCCAGTAATGTCATGGCGATCATCAATTCGACAAGGGAAAATCCTGCTGCTACAGGGCGATCAAACTGGTTGCGTCGGTGTCTTGTCACGGGGCTGCATCTCGCGTCGATTGTGTTTTTCAAAGCACAGTAAAATTATCAGCATTAACTTTTGAATTAGAACTTTCTAATTTTGCGACCGGATTCGACTATGCAGATAGTTTAGATCGTTGACCTGATCAAAATCATCGTATATCACCGGCGCATAGCCTTCTTGCGGCCCGGTGGCAGAGTGGTTATGCAGCGGTTTGCAAAACCGTGTACATCGGTTCAATTCCGGTCCGGGCCTCCATTTTTTCTGTTATGTTTAGGATTGCAGTTGCCGTTCGGGGCGATTGCCCAGCAGACGCAAGGGTGCTTTTGCAGGCGCATGGGTGCAGGCGCATTGGTGCAGGCACCATTGCGTGATGATATGATCGCGGCGTCTTGGCCTATTTGCTGAATGAAATTGGATTGGAGATGGAATGTCGCGCACGATGGCAAATGTCCTTATGTGCTGCGCGGCCCTGTTTTGGGGCGCGACGTTTATTGCGCAAAAGACTGGAATGGAAACCATCGGGCCGATGGGCTTTACCTTTGGCCGCTATGTCATTGGCACGCTGGTGCTGGTGCCGTTGGCTATTTGGGAGGCGCGCAAGGTCAGCCTCATGTCGGCTATGGTTAAGGATCGCAGGCTGTGTTGGGGCGCCTTTGGGCTGGGTCTTTTTATGTTTGGCGGGATCGGGCTTCAGCAAACCGCACTTATTTACACGAATGTTGCCAATGCGGCGTTTCTAACAGCGCTTTATGTGCCGCTAGTGCCATTGATTGCAGCAGTTTTTTTGCGCCGTTATGTGGCGATGAATATCTGGCCTGCTGTCGTTATCTCGTTGGTTGGTAGTTTCCTTCTATCTGGCACGTCTAGTCTATCAGCGCAATTTGGTGATTTGCTGATCGTCGGTGGTGCGTTCTTTTGGGCCGGACATATCTTGTTGATCCAGTCAGTAATGACAAAAATAAATGCCCCGTTTCAGCTGTCAGTACTGCAATCGATTGTGACCGCGCTCATCGCCGGATTGGTGATGTTGCCGCTTGAGGCGCCAGCACCGGGTGATTTTTTGCCGATGTTACCCCAGCTCGCCTTTGCTGGCATTGTCGCGGTGGGGCTTGGCTTTACCATCCAACTTGTGGCGCAGCGTCACACCACCGCCCCCGCGGCAGCCCTTATCCTGTCACTTGAGTCTGTATTTGCTGCTTTTTTTGGCTGGTGGTTACTTGGCGAGACGCTTGTTCTGCTGGCGGTTTTTGGTTGTATCCTGATTTTTCTGGCTGTTGTCCTTGCAGAAGTGGTATCAGAACGCCAGATCAAGACGATTTTCAGAAACTTTCGCAAGCCTAGATGACGACCTTGGGTTCGGCGTGCTAGAAGCTATCAGCGGTATTCGGTAAACTCTGCGGTTTTGATCGGATTTTCGGTAATCCAAGGGTTGCGATACTGCCGTTTATTTTTTCCTATGGTGAGGCCTTAATGACAAAACCTGCTATTTCCAGCGATCAATCTGTGGCAAGCGCGGCATTGCGGGGGGCAATGGGTCAATATTTAACCGGGGTTACAATTGTCACCGTGACCGGGCCTGACAATGTTCCATATGGTCTGACGGTAAATTCGTTCAATTCGGTTTCATTGACGCCGCCGCTGATCCTGTGGTCACTTGATAACCGGAATGAGAGATTGGCGTTGTTCAAGCGCGCTGGCGGTTTTGCGGTAAATATCCTGTCGGCAGATCAGTTGGATCTATGCAAGGTTTTTTCAGGTGCTGAAAACAACCGATTTGCCAATTGTGATTGGGATTTTGGCCCCTATGGACAACCGCTTTTGGCGCAATCTCTGGCAAGTCTGGAATGCCGGCCTTGGGCGGAGTATGATGGTGGTGATCACACTATTTTTGTGGGTGAAGTCATGTCAATCAAACAGTCTGATGGCAAGCCAGCGGCCTTTTATAAGGGCAAGCTTGGCCAGTATGACGGTGGTTAACCCGACGCAACAGAAAAGGCCGGTTGAGCCCAAAGCACGTTAAAGATGGAACGCGAACCTCCCATTTTGGCCGATCTGGTCTTTCTTGGTGGCGGCCATGCACAAATCGCCGCAATCAAAAGCTTTGCGATGAATCCGGTTCCGGGTTTGCGGCTAACGATTGTGACTGCAACGACACGCACGCCCTATTCCGGTATGCTTCCGGCCTATGTTGAAGGTGTGTGGGACGATGATGATTTGCACATTGACCTAGCCCATCTGGCCCAGTTTGCCGGGGCCAGGCTGATTGTGGCGCCCTGCAGCGGCATTGATGCTGATGGTCGCACGCTGTTCTTTGACGATCGGCCACCGCTGCATTTTGATTTGTTATCAATTAATATTGGTGGACAGCCTGATTTAGACGCAATTAAGGGAGCCGTTGATCATCTGATACCGGTAAAACCGATTGCCAAATTCCAGCAGGCTTTTGATGGTTTGCGCGCTGATGGCTTGCCAAAACGGATTGCGGTAATTGGCGGCGGCGCGGCTGGGTGCGAATTGGCCTTGGCGCTCAGGAAACGCTGGCAAAGCCATGGGGTTGTGCCGCAAATGACGCTTTATAGCCGCTCGCTTAAATTGCTGTCACAAATGTCGCCTCGTGCTGGCCAGCTTATGCTTGCGGCGTTGCATAAAGCTGATATTCGGCTTCGGCTGGGATGTGAGGTAGATACCGTCGAGGCTGGACGTTTGCACTTTGGTGATAAGTTTGAGGAATTTGACGCCGGGTTTCTGGTATCGGCAGTGCGCCCGCCGCGCTGGTTGAGTTCGACCAGTCTTACGCGTGATAAAAATGGCTTCCTTGCGGTTCGGCAAACGCTGCAATCAACAAGCCACCCCTATATTTTTGCAGCTGGTGACATTGCGACGATTGAGGCTGATCCGCGGCCAAAGGCAGGTGTTTTTGCGGTACGGGCCGGGCCGGTTCTGGCCAAGAATTTGCGCAAATATCTGCACGGGAGCAGGTTGAAAAAATGGGCTGCGCAAAAACGCTACCTTGCCATCATTGGCTGTGCTGATGGCGGCGCAATTGCATCTTGGGGGCAATTCGGCGTTAAGGCGGACTGGTTTTTGGCCTTGAAATACTGGATCGACCGGCGGTTTATGGCGAAATATCAGAATCTATCAATGCCCGCCTTGCCTGCGCCGGCGCCATTTGCAGGACTTGATGGCGGTCAAAATATCCAGCAAGACGCCAAGGATGATGCCGGATCGGGCTCGCGTGCCAATGATCCAGCCTATGCGGCCATGCGGTGTCTTGGCTGTGCAGCCAAGGCTAGTCACGCAGTTTTGGCGACCGCGCTGGAAGATGCTGTAAATTTAGCGATATCACAGGGTGCCGAGCGTGCATTGATGCCAGATCAGGGGATTGAGAGCGATGCCGCGATGATGGATGCGCCGCCGGCCGGCAGCAAGCTGGTGCAATCGGTTGATGTCTTGTCGGAAATTGTCTCTGATCCGTTTTTGCTTGGCCGGATCGCCGCTGTTCATGCGTTGAGTGATCTTTATGCGGCATTGGCAACGCCAACCTCGGCGCTGGCAATTATTAACCTTCCCGAAGCCAGTTTGACGATCCAGACCAATCAATTGACGCAAATTCTTGCTGGCGGGTTATGCGCGCTAAGCGAAGATGGGGTCCGGCTAAATGGCGGTCATACCAGTGAAGGCGGTGCGCTATCGGTCGGGTTTTCCGTCACCGGATATTGTCAGGCCGAGATAGCGGCGCAAGCCACGAAAGCCGCTCAAGCCGCTCACGGCGATGACAGTCTGGATGATCTTGTTCTGGTGCTAACAAAACCGATTGGTACCGGAGTGATTATGGCGGGGCAGATGCAGCTCGTTGCCAAAGCTGAATGGGTCGATGCCGCAATCGCCCAGATGGCGAAATCAAACATGATTGCTGCGCAGAAATTCGCTGAAAAAGGGGCTATTGGCGCGACCGATATCACTGGTTTCGGGTTGGCGCGTCACGCCCAGAACCTAAGCCTTCGCGTGGGGGCTAGGGGGTGCATGATTGACCTTGCCGCCCTGCCCGTGCTTGATGGTGCGCTAACGCTGATATCGTCTGGCATTAGGTCAAGCCTGCATGATCAAAACCGCGCGGCGGTGGTTTTGAATTCCCGTCAGATTGATCATGCGGCTGCCAGATATTTTGCTGCGCATATTGAAACCCTGTTTGATCCGCAAACCAGTGGTGGCTTGCTTGGTGTTTTCCGGTTAGACGCCGCAACAAGGCTGATTGATGAATTGCGGGGTGATGGTATTGCCGCTGCGGTTATTGGCAGGCTTGAATGCAGCCATGATGGCATCATGTTAACCGGTAAATTGCCCCAAACGAGCGATCATTGAGAGGCTTTGCCAAAATGATGCGATATACCCAGATAATCTCTTTTTGCTGTGAGGCCGAATAAATGTCGACACCCATTAATCGCATTTCGGCCGATCTGGATGTGATCAAAAAAGCCAGTTTTGACAGCATTATTGACGTGCGTTCACCAGCTGAATTTGCTGATGATCATATGCCGGGCGCGATTAATCTGCCGGTGCTTGATGATGATGAGCGCGCGCAAATTGGCACCCTCTACAAACAAGTAAACCCGTTTGAGGCCAAACGCGCCGGGGCGGCACTTGTGGCGAAAAACATTGCCGCACATCTGCAAAGCCAGCTTGCCACGAAAGACCGTGATTGGCGGCCGCTGATCTATTGCTGGCGGGGTGGTCAGCGAAGCGGTGCGATGGCGCGCATCTTCAGCGATATTGGCTGGCACAGCACAGTCATTGAGGGGGGCTACAAAGCCTATCGCAAGACCGTTTTGGATCAGCTGGATGACGTGCCAGCGCGGTTTCGGCTGATTGTGTTATCGGGCGCAACCGGTACCGCCAAAACCCATATTTTACGGGCAGCTGCAACTATGGGTATGCAGGTCTTGGATCTTGAGGCACTTGCCAATCATCGCGGCTCGTTACTTGGCAGCGAACCGGGGTCGCCGCAGCCTGCCCAGCGGCTGTTTGAATCACATTTGCTGTCGGTCATGTTGAAATTTGATCCGGCACGGCCAGTTTTTATCGAGGCTGAAAGCAACAAGATTGGCCAGATACACGTTCCAGCTGCCCTATGGGCGTCTATGCGGCAAGCAAGCCGTGTCAGCCTTGTTGCCCCCATTGACGCGCGTATCGCCTTTCTGCAGCGCGATTATCATCACATTATTGAACAGCATGAAAACGTGATGGAACTGCTTATGGGGCTTCGCCATCGCTATAGCGCGGCAACCCTTGCCGAATGGCAGGACATGATTAAGACCGGTGACTGGAGCCGCTTTGTTCGCAGCTTGCTCGAAACGCATTATGACCCGTCCTATGCGCGCTCAACTGCATCGAGGCCGCTGACCGATATTCTAGCGCTCACAGCAACCGCGCTTGATGATGACGATATCCACCGGCTTGCCGGCAAGCTCGCTGAACTCGACTCTCGCTAGCGCGGACAAAAAGCCATTTTTAGCAGGTAGATTTCGGTTTTGACCGGCTCTGGGTAATTTTGCTCGAAAACAGGCTTGCATATCAATTTTTGTTCTGTATAACGCTTGGCAAGGCACTATTCCCCGGTAGCTCAGCGGTAGAGCAAGCGACTGTTAATCGCTTGGCCGGCGGTTCGAATCCGTCCCGGGGAGCCATTTCTTTCTTCCGTAAAATCAGTGGTTTAACTACGTTTTCGTCACTGGATGAAAGCTATCTAATCGCTTGCCCCTCTGGGCCGATTTCGTCACGCGATTATGCGTGAAGTCCATCGCTTGATTTGGGTCAACCATAACCTTAGCCCTCGCACAACCCTCTGTTATCGCTTGATACCGCTGTGACAGGACGTGATCATTGGTTTGCTGGTGTTTGACGTTTGTCTAACTAGGGCAAGCGATTGATCTTTGACGATCAAAAAAGGGCAAGCGATAAAAAAACGCTTTTTAGCCATTGCCTAAAAAAAATAAATGCGGACATCACAACTGTTAACTTCGAGGGCTAGCACGGTTGCACCCACTGCAGTCCCCTCTGCCAATTAAAAGGGGTTGTCTTGCGCGGAAACCAGAACGATGTTGGCGCAAAAGCAAGCTCAGATGAACGCTCTTACGAAACAGCAAAATAACGCTGCTACCGGTGATGCGGCGTCAGTCTTTTTGTTTGCACTTCCGCTTGGGTCTGTATTCGGAGCGGATGTGGAGGGTGAGCTTGCCACAGTTAATTCTGGGCGTTGCATTGCGCCACCCAAGTGATTTTTTTTTATGTCTCGGTGTGTCTTGGTGCGTTTCGGTGTGTTTCGGTGTGTTTGCTGCCTATTTGTGGCGCGCTTCTAAAACCGTTACCGCATCGGCTAATGATAGGCCGGCATCTTCTAGCAACACCATCATATGGAACAGCAAATCAGCCGCCTCATTCGCCATTTCTTTGCTTTCATCCTTCATTCGTGCCAATGCCAGTTCCACCCCCTCTTCGCCGACCTTCTGGGCGATGCGGGCCTTGCCCTCGGTAAATAGGCTGGTGGTATAGCTGCCGTGAGGCATGGTCTTATGACGTTCGGCAATCAGCGCTGCTAATTTATCCAGAAAAACTATATTGCTGGGCGTGGAATCATTGAAGCAGGTTCTTGTGCCGGTATGGCAAGCTGGGCCTTGCGGGCGCGCCTGAATGAGGATTGTATCGGCATCGCAGTCAATTTCACCACTGATGAAATCAAGCCAGTTGCCCGAGGTCTCGCCCTTTGTCCATAGCCGATTCTTTGAGCGGCTGAAAAAAGTTACCTTACCGCTGCTCAGCGTTTGCTCAAGCGCATTACGATTCATATAGCCAAGCATAAGCACCTGACCGCTCGATGAGTTCTGGATGATGGCTGGTACCAGCCCGTCGCCCTTATCCCAGTCAATTTGATCAAGATTTATATCTGGCATGACTAAACTCGCACTTCGATTGCTGCTGATTTCAGATAGGCTTTTAAGTCCGGAATGGGAATTTTACCGCTATGGAATACCGATGCTGCCAATGCGCCATCAATATCGGTTTGCCGGAATAAATCGGCAAAATGAGCATAGTCTCCGGCCCCGCCCGAGGCGATAACCGGCACAGTTACCGCAGCACGCACCGCCGCAAGCTGTTCAATGTCGTAACCCTGACGAACGCCGTCATTATTCATGCAGTTCAACACGATCTCACCAGCACCAAGGCGGGTAAGTTCGCGTGCCCATGACACTGTATCCCGTTTTGACTTAATGGTTTTAGTTTCATCCCCAGTGTATTGATAAACATGTAATTTATCGCCTTCGCGCCTGCTATCAATACCAGCAACAACGCATTGTGTACCAAAACTGGCAGCCAGTTCGGAGATAAATTCAGGCCGTTCCAAAGCAGGTGAATTTACCGAAATTTTGTCGGCGCCATCATTCAGGATCGCTTTGGCATCGGCAATCGTGCGAATACCGCCGGCCACACAAAAAGGAATGTTAATCCGGCGGGCAATCTGATTAACCCAGCCCTTGTCGACAACGCGCCCATCACTGCTGGCGGTAATGTCATAGAACACCAATTCGTCAACGCCCTCGTCGGCATAACGCTGGCTAAGGTCTAAAATATCGCCCATATCAACATGGTTACGAAATTGCACGCCTTTCACAACGCGGCCGTCTTTAACATCAAGACAGGCGATAATCCGTTTGGTTAACATGCGACCGCCTCCAATGCTTGGGCAACGGTAAAGCGCCCCTCATAGAGCGCCTTACCAATAATCACCCCATCGGCGGTCAATCCATCAAGGTCGGCTAGCGCGCTGACCCCGCCAGATGCTTGCAATTGCACTTGCGGATATTTTTGTTTTACTTCTTGATAAAGGTCGCGATTACAACCGGTTAATGTGCCGTCACGATCAATATCGGTGCAAAGTGCATGACGAAGTCCGTCGTCTTGATAGGTTTCGATAAAATCAAATAAAGACAGGCTGCTGGCCTCTTGCCAGCCAGAAACCGCAATATAAAACCCGTCATTTTGCCAAATCACATCGGCAGCTAGGCAAATTTTCTCAGCTCCGAAAGCGGCAAAAATACCTTTGGTGGTGGCAGGGTCACGAACTGCGAGGCTGCCGATTACGATCCGGCTTGCGCCAGCGTCAACCAGTGCAGCAACATCGTCGAATGACCGAATGCCGCCACCTGTCTGTACCTTTAGGCCGGTGCTGCTGATAATCTTTGCAATCAGATCAATCTGCCGGTTATCAGGGTTTTTTGCACCATCAAGATCCACCAGATGTAACCAGTCAGCACCCGCATCAGCATAGGATTGCGCAACCGCCACAGGGTCATCGCCATAGGTTGTTAATTGATCAAAATCGCCCTTATGCAAACGCACAACTGCACCGCCAATCAGGTCAATTGCGGGGTAAATGATCATGATGGCATCTCCAGAAAATTGCGTAAAATCTGCGCGCCAACCGGCCCTGAACGTTCGGGGTGAAATTGGCATCCCATAAAGTTATTTTTGGCGACAATCGCGGTAAAATCATCGCCATACGACGATGCCGCAACGGTATCGGACGTCACTGGCGCAAAATAACTATGCACAAAATAGACATGTGCGCCGTCGTCAATGCCGGCCAATAGGGGGTGATCTTGCTGACGGGCAAGCCGATTCCATCCCATATGTGGCACCGACCGGCCGGGCGCTGGTGTGAAGCCTGAACAATTTGCCGCAAAAAGCCCCAAAAGCGGCGTGTCACCCTCGGCTGAACGCGCAAATAACAGCTGCATTCCAAGGCAAATTCCCAAAACTGGCTGGGTCAATTCGCGGATACAGTCAATAAGCCCGGTTTGCGCAAGACGCTGCATCGCCACCGGCGCTGCCCCAACGCCTGGCAGTAAAACCTTATCGGCGGATCGGATGGTGGCGGCATCGTCGGTTAATATAGAGGCCGCCCCAAGACGTTCCAGCGCAAATTGAACCGAGGCGATATTTGCCCCGCCGCTATCGATAATCGCGATCATAATGTTCCCTTTGTGCTGGGCATCTCGTTACCCTCGATACGGATAGCCTGACGCAACGCGCGGCCAAACCCCTTAAAACAGGCCTCAACCATGTGATGCGTGTTCTCGCCAGTTACCTCGATATGCAAATTGGCCTGCATATGTTCAGCCAGCGAATAAAACACATGAGGCACCATATCGCAGGGCAAATCGCCAACATTGCTTTCGGGAAAATCAGCCTTGAAATCCAGATAGAAGCGACCGCCGAAATCAAGCGCAACCTTTACCAGTGACTCATCCATGGGCAAGAAAAACCCATAACGGCCAATCCCACGCTTGTCGCCTAGCGCACCGCGGATAGCCTGTCCAAGCGCAATCGCGCAATCTTCAACCGAATGATGCGGATCAATATGCAAATCACCATCACATTCCAGCTCAAGCGAAAACCCGCCATGTTTGGCAATCTGATCCAGCATATGATCATAGAAACCAACGCCAGTATTAATCTTAACCGGGCCAGCCTGATCTAAATTGACGGTAACTGAAATTGCGGTTTCGCTGGTTTTTCGGGTGACGCTAAACCGGCGTTGTTCTGGCAAGGCCTCTGTAGCCTCGCCCGACATTACCGCCAGCAGTCGCTGCATCTCAGTTTCACTGCCAACCGAGATACGAACCGCGTTCTCCAGTCCGGGCTGGTGCGACTGATCGCGCAGGATAATGCCTGCATTGCGCGCCCTTTCGCAAAAATCAGCGGCATTGCGAACAATCAGTAACAGATAATTTGCATCTGACGGCAGAACCGATAAAACATCGCCAAATTGCGCCATCTGCCGCGCATAGACATCACGGCGCGCAATAATATCAGCCCGCTTTTCAGCCAATTTCATGGTGTTTTTGGGCTTAAGAATGGTCAATGCCGCCTGCGTTACTGGCACCGCCAACGGATATGGCGCCAACACTTTTTGCAACAAGCCAGTGATATCAGCCCGCGCCACCACCGCACCGCACCGCAAACCCGCTGCCGCATGTGATTTGGATAAGGTTCGCAACACCACCAGATTGGCAAATTGATCCAGCTTGGCAATCATGCTTGGCTGATCACTAAATTCGATATAGGTCTCGTCGACGACAATCAATGCCCTATCGGCATAGTCTTCGCAAAGGCTATGGATTGCCGCCGCATCCATCAAGTTGGCAGTCGGATTATTTGGCGAACATACAAAAATCATTTTAGTATTCGCATCGACGGCCTTGGCAATTGCTTTCAGATCAAGGCCAAAATCGCTGTCCAACATGGCTGATTTTACGGCCACACCCTGCAACATCGCCGATTGAGCATACATCGCAAAGGTTGGCGGGCAGATCACGATATTATCAACCCCCGGAACACAAAAGGCCCGCATCAGGCAATCAATACCCTCATCCGCGCCGCGGGTAATCGTCAGATTGCGCGATGAAACGTCAAGCCACCGGCAGAATCCATCGACTAGTGCTTGGGGCTGCTGCGCCGGATAACGTGACAGGCCGCTGGCACCAACAAAAGGCTCATAGGCGCATTCATTGGCGTCCAGAAAGATGGTCTGGCTGCCTGGTAATTGCAGTGACCGCGCTGAAACATAACCAGCCATAGCCAGAATTTCCGGGCGCGCACGTTGACAGATTGCTGTCATTTCAGAGAGTGAATTGCTTGTCATGGTGTTAATCCAGCATTTTTTCGATGGGAACAACAAGAATGGAATTAGCGCCATTGGCTTTCAGATCTTCCATCGTGTCCCAGAACACCCCCTCCTCGCAGACAGCGTGAACTGCAACCATATCATCGCGGCCCTGCAGCGGCATGACTGTTGGAGATTGCGAGCCGGGCAGCACTGCCTTGATCGCGTCAAGCGAGTCAATTGGGCTGTTCAGCATGATATAGCGGCTGTTTTCCGCGCGCAGCACCGCCTTAATGCGCGATGTGACTTTTTCGGCCAATGCGGCAATGTCGGGATCATCAATCTGATTGCTCACAAGCACCGCCTGTGATTCGAGGATGATGTCCTTTTCTACAAGGCCGTTCGACGCCAAGGTACTGCCAGTTGACACAAGGTCACAAATCACATCGGCAAGATGTGTTCTTGGTGCCACCTCAACAGCGCCTTGCATCGTTACAATGTCTGCGTCAATTTTGTGATCTGCAAGATATTGTGCCAATAACCCCTTATATGATGTCGCGATAACCTTGCCTTTAAGTGAGCTGATTGACTGGTAATCAAAATCATGTGGCACAGCAATCGACAGGCGACATTTGCCATAGCCAAGCGGCAATAGCTGGCGAAGTCCGGCAAATTTACCATTGCCAAGCGCCTGCTTTTCCAACAGGCCGTTCTGCCCTAAAATGCCGAGTTGGCAAACATCGGTTGCCAGAAACGCCGGAATATCGTCATCACGAACGAGAAAAATATCTAACGGGAAATTCTGCGCACGACATAAAAGCTGATCACGGCTTTTGGCCAGCGAAATACCGCATTTTTCCAGAAGCTGTATCGACATATCGGCAAGTCTGCCCGATTTCTGGATGGCTATTTTCAGCCGTTTTTCGTCACTCATAACTTACCCTGTCTTTGCATGATTGTTTTATAGCCATCAAAACCGTTGTTTAAAAACCGGGCCACACGAACGATTGTTGCAGTGCTCACGTTGGTTTCCTCGGCAATTTTGCGGTACGGCACCTTTTTCACCAGCATTTGTGCAACGCGCCATCGATCGATCAACCCCTCTAATTCAGTTGGCGTGCACAGGTCGTAAAAGAAATTGCGCGCCTCATCGGCGTTTTTTAACGCCAGAATGGCGTCAAAAAGATCATCTTCATGCGTCGTGTCTATCTGGTCGCGTTTCACCAGCGCCTCATCCTGAAATGATTAATGCTTTAATGTGATAGCGGTTTAATACGCTAAAACAAACCTGTCAAGCGGCAACAGCCCAATGATTTACAAAAATGAATGATTTATGGAAGTGTGGGAAACCGGTTCCGGTCGCGCGCCTCGTCAGCGTATATGACCTAATCAAAGACCAGTCAAACTAGAGATCGCGCGCCCGTTTTATTGACAGCAACCTGCCTTCATCCGAAATAATGTCGCAAATTTTGGGCGCGACAAACCCAATATCTGCAGTACAGCAGGTTGGAAAATAGCCAAGGTTTTGCTCGGCATGGCCGTCACCAACCATATGATTTAGCAGTACGACAAGGCTGGGATTATGCCCAATCACAGCTACATCTGACAAATCACCAGCATGATCAATGATTGCGTGCAGCAATGTGCTTGCCGACGCTTCATAGAGCGCATCTACATATTTGGCCTCAATATTATCAGGCCAGTGCAGTTTTATGTGCTCATAGGTTTCGCGGGTGCGCACGGCCGGAGACACTAATACCAATTGTGGCAGCATTTTATGGGCGGCAATAAAGCCACCAACAGCTGCGGCGTTTTGCTGGCCGCGGGTAATCAACGACCTGTCAATATCTTGCTTGCCGGCCATCGGTGTTTCGGCTTTGCCATGCCTGATGAGTGTGATGCGCGCCATGATGGGTTATATGCCCCTTTTTACCTATCTTTTGTTACGCCGAGCCCCCGCTTGTGTGAGCCATTTGCTATCACTTAACGTTTTTACGATCGCTGGACGTTTTTACGATCGCTGGCTTTGCCTGATGGTGCCACGAACAACAGAGCCTGCCAAGAATGGAATTACCCCGAATATGGCGCGATCCATCACAGGAAATGCAGTTTTAGATTTACAAATGATATCGGGCTTTTACATTATCGACTATTCCGCCCGCTATCTCGTGCATTTTTGCTTGTCGCTTGGTAGGCTGGTATCGCACTAAAAATCCACAAAGGTGAATTCATGTCGCAAAGCAATGTTCCCGGATTTGTTGCTGCAATTGGCAACACGCCGTTGATCCGTCTAAAGGCTGTTTCGGAAATGACCGGATGTGAGATTTATGGAAAAGCCGAGTTCATGAATCCAGGGGGATCGGTTAAGGACAGAGCGGCCAAGGCGATCATTGAGGATGCTGAGGCGCGCGGCCTTATCGGGCCTGGTGGGCTGATCGTTGAGGGCACGGCTGGCAATACCGGTATTGGGTTGACCATGGTTGGCAATGCCAAAGGCTATAAGTCGGTAATCGTTATGCCGGAAACCCAAAGTCAGGAAAAAAAGGATGTTTTGCGTGTATGCGGGGCAGATTTGCGCCTTGTGCCAGCAGCGCCCTATAAGGATCCGAACAATTATGTGCGTTATTCCGAAGCGCTGGCAAAAGAGCTGTCGGCAACGCATAATGGCGGGGTGATTTGGGCCAATCAATTTGATAATACAGCGAATTTGCAGGGGCATTACCAGACCACTGGCCCCGAGATATGGAATCAGACTGACGGGCTGGTAGATGGCTTTATCTGCGCTGTTGGATCTGGTGGCACACTTGCCGGGGTTGGTAAATTTCTGAAAGAAAAGAACAAGGACATTAAAATAGGGCTTGCGGATCCCGAGGGCTCGGCACTGTTTAATTATTATCGTCATGGTGAATTGAAATCAGACGGAAATTCGATTTCTGAGGGCATTGGTCAAGGCCGAATCACCGCCAATCTTGCCGAGGCTCCCGTGGATATGGCGTTCTGCCTGAATGACAGCGAGGCCTTACCGCTGATTTTTGACCTGATGCAGAATGAGGGGCTTTATCTTGGCGGCTCTACCGCAATTAACGTTGCGGGCGCTGTCGCTATGGCGCGCGAATTGGGCCCGGGTCACCGGATTGTTACGATCTTATGCGATTCTGGTCAGCGTTATCAGTCAAAGGTCTGGAACCCTGAATTTTTGAAATCAAAGAATTTGCCGGTGCCAAGCTGGCTGTAATGGTCCGCTTTGTCTGCCAGCAGAGCAGCGCTAAGTTTCCAAACTGATTATAAAAGAGGTTTTTATGCCATCTTCAGCGTCTTCAACACCATTGACGGTTACCGCCGGATGGCTTGTCGAAAATCTCGGTAAAACGGGGGTTAAAATCCTCGATGCAACATCGCATCTGCCAACATTGGGGCGTAATGCGAATGACGAACATCTTGCCTGCCGCATCGCTGGATCAGGCCGGTTTGACATTGATCGAATTGCTGATAAATCGTCCCCTCTTCCGCATACACTTCCCTCTGCCGATCTGTTCCAATCAGAGATGCAATTGCTTGGCCTCAACAATGATGATCATGTGATTGTCTATTGCGACTCGGTGTTTTTAAGCGCAGCGCGTGCATGGTGGATGCTGCGCCTGTTTGGGCATGACAAGGTTAGTGTTCTTGATGGTGGCCTCAAATCATGGCTTGCCATTTCTGGGCCAACGGAATCCGGCCCAGCAAATAATGTTGATAAAGGCAGTTTTAGCGTTCGGGCGCCCGTTGGGGCACAGATGATCCCGATGGAGAGCCTTCGCAATCTGGTCGAGCTTGGCGTTGCCGGGCAAATCGCAGATGCCCGCTCACCCGGCCGTTTTGCGGGCATTGACCCCGAACCTAGGGCCGGTTTGCGTGGCGGTCACATGCCCGGTGCCTCAAATGTGCCAATTGCCAGCCTCATTGATAAAGATGGTGGTTTGCGTTCAATTGACGAGATTGCTGCAGCCTTTGCCGCTGGCGGGATTGAAACCAGCCGTCCAGTGATTACTACCTGTGGTTCGGGCGTGACTGCTTGCGGCCTTGCGCTGGGGCTGGCGCTTCTTGGCAATGAAAATGTCTTTGTCTATGACGGATCATGGAGTGAATGGGGCGCGTCTGATGCGCCGGTTGAAACGGGTAGCTAATTTTTTGATAGCTAATTTTTTGTCATCTGGGTGCGTAAATAATGCCGTTTATTTTGCCTTTGGTAGACTGATGCCAGCATTATGGGCATAAACCTTGGCAACTGCGGCATCGTCCTCACGGCCAAGCCCTTGCCCGGCAGCAGCGACAAATTGCTGCAAAGCAGCGGCGGCCAGAGGCGCAGAAAAGTTCGACCCCTTTGCCACATCCAACACAATGCCAAGGTCTTTGAGCCAGATATTTACTGCGGAATGTGGTGTGTAATCACCATCAACAACGTGCGGTGCACGATTTTCAAACATCCAGCTCGTGCCGGCGCATTTTGAAATCACCTCGACAATGCGCGCCGCGTCGACGCCCTGGCTAATGCCAAATGTCAGCGCTTCGCCCATGGCCGCGATATGCACCCCGGCCAATAGCTGGTTAACCGCTTTCATCGCCGATCCAGCACCAGCCTCATCGCCAAGCCGGTAAACAGTTTGGGTAATGGCATCAAGCGTCGGTTTTGCCGCGTCAAAGCTTGATGCGCTGCCGGACGCCATCATGGTGAGCGCGCCCTCGGCCGCCTTTACTGAGCCGCCAGATATCGGGGCGTCAAGATATAAGATTTGGAACGCGTCGCATCGTGCAGCCAGATCACGCGCCAGATCAGGTGCCACGGTTGCACAAGAGACCACCACGCTACCCGGGCGCATATGCGGCACAATGCCATTATCGCCAAACAGAATATCAACGGTTTGCGCACCGTTTAGCACCACTGAAACAACAACATCTGATTGCGCGCCCGCATCGGCGACCACCGCCTGATCGCCGCCCTTGGCAATGAATTTGGACTGACTATCCGGATTGACATCAAATCCATAGACATGATGGCCGGCAGCCAGTGCCGAGCACGCCACGCCAAACCCCATTGAGCCAAGCCCAAAAACGGAAATCACTTGTTTTGACATGGTTATTAATCCTCGTGTTTCGCGCCGCCGCCTCAATTAATGGCAATATAGCGTTGGCCGCTGCGTTCGGTCATAGATGCGCCAAATTATAGCACAAACAACAATAGCACAGGAAAACCGCTGTGCTATCGAGGTCGCTAAACGCCGCCAACGAAGTTATGCAAGCCGCAATAAGACGCAACCTAGATGCGCATTACGACGTCGGGGCGGATTTCAATGGGGATTATTTAGCGCCAACTTGCGCCCATTCTGGAACCCATGTTGGATAGCTGGAGCATGCGCCAAAGGCAAGGCAGCTGGCTAAAAGGACGATTGTTAGTGCAGATTTTTTCATAATTAACCCCTAATAAAGATAAAATTTGATTAGTGATTGGGTCACAGACTGGGGGTTAAAGTCAATAGATGAAACAGTAAAGATGCCGGTAATTCTCAAAATTGATACTATGATTATGATTGCTAAATTCCCGGTATCAGCGGGACACCGCTGCAGGCAGCAATAATCGACATTGCAGCAATCAAAGCCCCGACTTTGAGGGCTCTATCGACGGTGCGGATGACCGTGAATGGCTTTGACTGGCGTGTGTGACGCGTTTCTCGGATTGCATTCGTCGCTAAAAACAAAGTCATTCTCCCAACATTTTTTAAAAAAAATAGACATTAGAAAAGAGCTACAGCGTTGATGAAGTCACCGCAGCTTCTTTTGCCACTTTTTCAATCATCGGACGAGTGAATCACAGAATAGAGGGTTTGTGAATCTTAAAAGTGATTTTTTGCAAAAAAAGGCCCCACTGCCTGGGGGAGGAAGGCAGTGAGGCCGGTTAGTCCAAATTCGGCTGGAGGAAATGAATTTGGGTGTCGTAGAGAGGTAAGGCCCGATGGCAATTCCTGATAACCACCGGACCCCCTCCCTAGGTGTTATTGTTTAGCGGTAAATCATTATGCAAAGAAGGCTTGTTTTTGCATGAATATGATGCGTTTTTTGCAGCGCCACCCAAAATGCCGCACTGCCGAGTTTTTTAAGGACTTATATACATAAATACACAAAGTAGGTTGCTATAGGTCCTCAATCACCAGAGTGCTATAGTCCATAAACCGCAACCAAGCATCAATAGGCAGGCAAACAACATTGTTGGTTGTTTTTATCTGTAAACAAAGTGCGGTTGTCAAAATGCTACAGTCGTAACAAAGCCTACAGCTAATTTGGCGCGGGCTTTTTTTGCAAAAAAATGTGAGAACACTTAATATCGAGTGATCAAGGGTGCGATTTCTTGCCCCCCCTCACCTTTACAGCAATAATGCAGTTGATTTTTGTGGGGCTAAACCCAACATCTACGCAATGATCAGATTAATAATTTTAGCCGCTGTCGGCATCGCCATTGGATTACTTTTATCAAAGCTCTTCTCCAAGAAGAGTGATGATGTGGTTGATGGAAAGGTGCTAGACGCAGAAGCAAGACCAAGCAAGCCAAGCCTGCTGCCTGTTTTGTTATTTGGCGCGGTGATAGCTGGCATTGTGTTCTTTGTGTTGCCACGATTTGGTATCAGCGTCATGGGCTTGCTTCAAAAACTGCTCGCTTTCTTGCCATTGATCAGAGGTTTTCTGCCTTTTTAAGCAACCGCCAACAATGTCTCGCATTTTTTTGAAGCTATTTTTCGCAGGGATATTATATAGCCCCGCTGTAGCCCCAAGCAAATCTTGAGACCATAGAAATACTGTAACCATTGAAAAAGATGGCGATTCCGGGAGGACTCGAACCCCCAACCTGCTGATTAGAAGTCAGCTGCTCTATCCAGTTGAGCTACGGAACCTTTTAAAAGATGCGCTTGGTTGTGCCGGTTTTTACCAGCTTTGTCCAGACGGGATTTGCCGTAGGGTCTTCACCCCCGAGATCCCGTTTTCAGTGTGTCCAAGCACCATTTCGGGTAAAGGCGAAATTATCGGCGTAGGCCTTTGGCTTTACACGGCGTGATTTCGGTGCTTGCACCACATAGTCAATGTCGTTCGCCTCGGCATAGGTGACCGCCGATTCCATATCAGGAAAATATATCCGCACCTGACGCGCCGTATCAGATGATGATTGCCACCCCATTAAATGATCGGGTTTGGCTGGGCTTTTGCGCGTATAGGCCAGAACCCATTCACACCCGCGGCTAATTTTGGTTTTACGGCCCGATTGCATCGCCGTTTTGCTGGGTTTGTAAATTTTTGCGGTCATTTCAGCCTCGATCGTTTTAAACAGCGCCAATACCGGCAATGTGATATTTATAGGTTTAAATGCTGCGCACGAAAAGCCTAATTTTATGATGCGGCACGGCCGACAATCGCGATGACAGCGATAATCGCCTTCCGGCTCGGCCTGTTCTGTATTATAGCTGTATCTGTGTTCTTATTTTGTTTTGTTACAGGTTTTTTTTCGTGGCTTTTGGTTCAGTTCTTTTCAATAAATCCTACTCCATTCCGCAAAAAATTAGGTGGCTTGGGCTGCTGTCAAAGACCAAGCGTAGCCAGAGAATGACACAGCTGGTTGCCGCAATCATGTCAAGGTGCGACACCCAGAAACCGGTGATCATAGATGTTGGGGCGAATGTTGGTCTGTTTACCAAGGCGTTTGTGGCGGCGTCCAATAAGCCAAAACTCGTGCTGGCAATCGAACCATCGAATTACGTCTATTCGATCTTGGAAATTGTGACCTCAAATCTGTCTGCTGTGCGCTGCCGTAAACTCGCGCTCAGTCATCAGGATGCAGAGGTTCAGTTAAAAACGCCGGTGAAAAAGTCAGGGTCACTTCGGGTTGGGCTTTCGCATATCGGGGGCGGTGATAGTGCGCACGCATTTATTGAGACGGTAACGGCACGACGGCTGGATGATGTGCTCAGTGATGAGGCCATCACGAATGTTGACATCGTTAAAATTGATGTAGAGGGCGCGGAACAATTTGTGCTGGATGGTGCGCCCAACCTATTACATCAAATGCGGCCAATTTGGTTTATTGAGCTGGTACAGGGGCGCGCCGACAATTTTGCCGGCTCAGCTGCTGATATCTTTGCGCAATTTATTGGCGCTGGTTATGATGCTTATGTGTTGACTGACAGTTATGGCTGGGATCAGGTTTCAGCTATTGGCGAGGCTACGGATTATTTGTTTGTACCGTCCAAAGCCTAGCTCCAACCCCAATCCTGTCCAGCGCTCCTGCGGTTTGGTGATGTCAAACAGAGCTTATGGAGTTGCAGTGATGATCTTGATGCCGCAAACTTTCAATATCTAATCAGGCGTCTAACTGGGTGGCACAAGTGATGAATGGCAAGAAACCCATTTGGGAAAGATTAGGCACCAGCCTGAAAATGGGACTGCAGTTTTGTCCAGAGGCCGAATGGTTGCCGCATGATGATATTTTCGGCAATAGCCATAGCAGAGTCCAGCAGATAGCCCTTAAAAATAAGTTATTTGATGAAGTTTTAGGTGATGTGTTTGCGGCCATTGATCTTGGTGATGATGCGTCGCAGGAATGCTGGGAATTGATAACTGCATATGCACAAGATTATTTGGATATATCGCTGCCGGCCCGCGGTGATCTTCACCCTTTAGAAGCTGCCGCGCGTTCAATTCCAGAAGATCTGGCGATTATAAGTCCGGTGATGACTGCTGGTGCAACAGAACCTGATTGGGTTCTAAGTGCGGGCGCCATCGCCTTTCCGGCGCATTGGGTTTTAACCGACAAAATCGCAAAGCCAATGTCGGCTGTCCATGCGCCGGTTCCAGATTATGACAAGAGATTAGAGACGCCGGTTAATAGGTTTTTTAATAACATGAAATCAGGCCCAATCAGCTGTCGCTTCAATTGGTCTTTGCAAATAGATCAAAACCTTTATACCCCGCAGCGGAGCGCCCGTCCGAGTAGCGATAACGCCACCAAAATCGATGATATTTTTGTCCGCATTGAACGGCAGACACTGCGCAAATTGCCAAAATCGGGGCATATTCTATTCACCATCCGCACCAATCTTGAATCGCTTGGCGATTGGGTGGGGGTTGAGGGGGCGTTGGCGTCGCTTGGACAGATGCTCGAGGATTTGCCGGACGCGCAAAGGCACTATAAAGGGGCGTCACTGTATCTGGATGCTATCCGCCGCGCTGCTGGAATACCCGCCGCCCGCAAATAACAGCTAGATATGCGCCTAACGCCAGAGTAATGGCCGAAAGCGCGGCTTGACCCGTCGTTGTTGCGGAACTGAGCGGTTTAAATAGCTGCCGGTAACGCTGAAAAAACCGATAATGATGAGGGTTATCAGAATGAAATAGACTGCGACGATCGGATAAGGAACGAACGGGTTAAAGGTTTTTTCGGCAAAATATGACGCGTAATAAAGCGCATCACCTTCTTGGCGCCATGCCGGAAAGCCAGAGAAAAAGACCAATGTCGTTGAATGGAACAGAAATATCGCTTCGTTCATATAGGCAGGCCACGCAAGGCGCAGCATGTTCGGAAACATAATCCGGCGGAATATTTGGAATTTGGTCATCCCGCTAGCGCGTGCAGCCTCGATTTGCCCATTTGGTACAGCCTGCATAGCGCCCGAGAAAATCTCACTCGAATAGGCGGCGGTATTGCAAAACAGCACAAAAAGCGCGCCTGCCCATGCTTTTGTCAGCCAGCCTGTAGTTGCATCAATAACAACAACGCCAAGGTCAAGCGTGAGCCCAACCTTTGGCAAAAGCACGAAGGCCTCATAAGCAAAGAAAAACTGGATAAATAATGGCGAGCCTCGAAACAGAAACACAAATCCAGCCGACGCCACGCGCAGGATGGCAAGCGGGCTTGCCCGACCAAGTGATAAAAAGACCGCAAACCAAAAGCCAAATCCGGTTGCCAAAATGCCAAAATAGACATTCCAGATCAGCCCAGAACCGATAAGCACCATCTGTTCACATAAGGTAATATCGGTTTTAGGTAAAAGTCGCTCACCGATTCCAATGGCGCGCAATCCATAGGCTTGGATCGTTTCAAAACAACTGCTCATGCCCTTAGACCCCGCCTCGAAGAGACGTTTTGCCAGCACTGGCAATCGTCCCCTGCCCGTGGCTCAATCGTGCCATGAGACGCTTATATGCGGCCTCACTGACGGCGGTAAGGCCAAGATAGAAGATCAGTAGAAATGCGAAATAATATAATCGCCAATCCGGATGAGGATAGGCATAAATACCAGTCTTGGAACTGCCAAGCTCGCGCGCCCAATAGACGATATCCTGCAAACCCAATAGGAACAAAAGCGGCGTTGCTTTAATTAGAATTTGCCAGAGGTTAGATAGGCCGGGCAAGGCAAAGACCCACATTTGCGGCACCAATATTCGGCGGAAAATTTGCGAATCCGTCATGCCGAAACTGGCACCTGTCTGAATTTGCGCGATGGGAACAGCCTTAAAAGACCCGACCAGCACATTGCCGGCAAATGCACCAAAAACAATGCCAAACGAAATGACGGCAAGCCCAAATCCATAGACGCTATGCCAAATTGGTGCAGCAGTGGAGAGCGGCAATTTCGCGGCACTGCAGACGATGAAATCATTGCCCTGCCAGACCCCGCCCGGTTGATCAGGGCAAATCATAAGATAACGCAGATATTCAAAAGCCTGATCGAGCGCAATAGGTACAAACAGGAAAAACACGATGTCAGGAACGCCCCGCGCCAGCGCAACATAACCCCGCCCCGGAAGCGATAAAAACGGTGACGCTGACCGACTGGCAACCGCAGCAGCAAATCCAAGACCTAGCGCAACGGGGGCAACGACCGCAATGAGCAGCAGGACTAAAAAGAATGATCCAAAAAATGTGAGATGCTTCGGCGTTGTCAGATAACAGGCAAACCAATCAAAACCGGAAAGCAGCGAAGGATCGGTACAGACGGAAAACATAAGGCCCGCCTAAATCGCGCCGGCCGCAGCGCAAAGCGAGGTTTTCCAGTCACTCTTACGCCGGACAGGTACCCCGGCCAACATATAATTGCTGGCCGGTTCTGTGATGTTAGAAGATTTGGTCATTAGTAGGTTTTGACGTCAGCACCGAACCATTTGACCAGCAATTTGTTCAATGAGCCGTCTTGTTTCATCGATTGGATCGCCTTGTTCATCTTTTCCTTTAGCGCGCTATCAGACTCGCGAACGCCCATGCCGATACCGTCGCCAAGATAGACTTCGCCGATCTGAGCCAGCTTGCCAGCAGATTCTTTAATGATTGGTGCAAGATAATCGCTATCAGCAAGCACTGCATCAGCCTCGCCATTGCGAACCGCAGCGATCGTCTCATCAGGTGTTGCAAATTCAACAAGGGTTGCCCCACTAGCCGCCACATGACCAGCTTGAATTGTGCCGGTTTGTGCGGCGATAACACCGCCCTTAAGGTTCACATTAGACCCCGTAAGCGCGACGTAAAATGATGGTGCAGGCGGATAATAAGCCTCGGTAAAATCAATAACCTTATCGCGCTCGTCAGTGATCGACATCCCGGCAATGATGGTGTCATAGTTTCCTGCTAACAGGTTCGGGATGATTGAGTCCCACTCATTTACCACCCAAACGCAGGTAAGGTTTGCGCGTTTGCACAGCTCATCACCAAGATGGCGCTCGAACCCATCAACTTCTTTTTTGTCATTGATAAAATTATAGGGAGGGTATGCGCCCTCTGTGCCCATACGGATTGTGTCGGCATTTGCAATATTGATGCTAAGTGCGGCCAGCACACCGGCAAATAAAAGTGATTTCATCGTTACACTCCTGATTGTTGTGGTTTATTCCGCAATAGTCCCGATACAGCAAAAGGTGACACGCGTTATAAATCTATCTAGCAGATTTATTGTCAATTGTAACAGCAGAACGCAAAAACTGGCTTAATCTTGACGATTTTGGTGCGGTGAACATATCGGCCGCATTGCCCTCTTCTTCAACCAGCCCTTCATGTAAAAAGATCACATGGTCGGAAATATCGCGAACAAGCTGCATATCATGTGTGACCATGATCATCGTGCGGCCATCACGCGCCAGCTGCAAAATCACCTCGACAACTTCGGCCTCAAGCTCTGGGTCAAGGGCGGATGTTGGCTCATCAAACAGGATAACCTCGGGGTTCATCGCCAATGCCCGCGCAATGGCGGCACGTTGCTGTTGACCGCCTGACAACATTGCAGGCCAAGCATCCGCCTTATCAGCAATGCCAACCTTGGCCAATAATTCGCGCCCGATCTCGCGCATATCATTGCGGTTTTTGCCAAGAACGGTTACTGGCGCCTCGATCACATTGTCCAAGATCGTCATATGTGTCCACAGGTTAAATTGCTGAAACACCATTGCAACACGTTGGCGAAGTGCCCGAACCTGCGCCTTGTCGGCGGGATGCCTATTCTCACCCTCGGCCTGCCAGCGCAATGCCTCACCGCCAAAAATAATATCGCCGCCCTGACTGGTTTCCAAAAGATTAGCACAGCGCAATAGCGTCGATTTTCCAGATCCCGATGATCCAATAATCGACGTTACCGTTCCCGGCTTTGCGGTAAGGCTAACCCCGCGCAGGACGGCCAGCCCATCATAGCTTTTATGAATATCCCGCAGTTCGAGACTATTTTGTTTTTCGATTGGGCTACTCACAAAAACCTCATCCTTTTAAGACGGTCACTTGGCGGAATTTGGTGAATAACGACTGCCGCCCTTTTTTAAAAGCCACATTCATCCAAGTTTGGCAAGGCTGATTGTCAATTACCACTATGATTAGGCCATAGTTACGGGTCTCGGATCTAGCCGGCACTCCAAAACAAAAGACAGCGTAAACAAGCGAGCGTAAAAAGAAACGAGCGGACAAATCACCTCGTGATGCGCAATAAGACAGCAAAATCCGACGGCAGACTGTAGCAGCAATAAAAGAGATATTTGGGAAATGGTCGGAGTGGAGAGATTCGAACTCCCGGCCCTCTGGTCCCAAACCAGATGCGCTACCAGGCTGCGCTACACTCCGACGCTGCTTTCATATCCCCCCTGTTACGGAATTTCAAGCATTCATCGCGTGCAAAATACGATTTATTTTACTTTTTTGAATGAAGCTGCAGGATTTCACTCACTGACAAGCGGAAGCTGGAGGCGCGTCCCTGCCCCAAGGCCCAACCGGCTCGCCTCACCGCCGCCAATTTCCAAAACATATTTTGCAGGTATCTTTGATCGGCGCGGCGTTAGGCTATGGGGCGCGGCGTTGGCAATTGTCGTGACGAGCCTGCCATCAGCCGCAAAAAACAGCATATCAAGCGCGATAGGCGTATTTTTCATCCAGAATGACCGCGGCGCCGCATCTTCAAAGATGAACAGCATACCGCTTTGCGGCGCCAATGGCGGGCTGAACATCAGCCCAAATCTGTGCTGTTCAGGCGTTTGGGCAAAGCGTACATCAAACTTTAAGGGCGTCTGCTGTCCACCCTGCAACAGCATTATACTGCCGCTGGTATAATCAGGTGCCCTTAAAACATCATCCGCGGCAACTGGTGCTAGCCATAGGGCCTGCAACAGCAATATGACGAGGCCAAGCCATCCACATCGCAGAAATTTTACCGCAACGCTGGCTGACGCCATCCCAGAACGGCACAAGCACATAACCGATTGATCAAACCCCGGCCTAGCCAGCGGCAACATAGCCAATCAACAGCAGTAACGCCAGCAACCCCGCCTGTATCAACACCGCGCGGCCGCTTACCGTTGGGCCGGATAAGGGGCTGTGCATGATCCGGTCAAGCCTATCCCAGATTGCGTTGATAAAGCCGCGCATCTGACA
>Ga0181598_1000094_pt1 | contig 73458 bp, 49 predicted proteins | sample 041ome_4_FD_153295 | JGI IMG/M metagenome (GOLD analysis project Ga0181598, IMG submission 153295) | Coastal salt marsh microbial communities from the Groves Creek Marsh, Skidaway Island, Georgia - 041404US metaG (spades assembly) | ecosystem: Environmental > Aquatic > Marine > Intertidal zone >... | reverse complement strand
GAGAGAAATTCAGCAGGATAGAGAAAGGATGATGTACGCATACACGCACTGTTTCATTCTCCCGATACTCAGTAAAAATTTATAATAATGTACCGTCGTGATATATAAACATAAGCATACACAGACAGCAACCGAACAATAGCATGCCAGGTCTATGAAATGCCTTTCCCGTCAAAGAAGCTAGGGGCTATCTATCTGCGCAGCATACGAAGTGATGCGCGCGTCAGAAACAATGTGAGTAGGTAAGTTTACATTTCACGGAGGATTCATAGAAGTACAAAAATCAAGTTAAAGTTTAGTTGGCTAGGAAGTCGTTCACGAACTTGCTACGTGTATGCGAGGATATTTTCGCATCTCTCTTATTGCTCTCTGGCTGCACGTATTTACTGATGAGATGATGACGATTGTAATGATGTGACATCACCGTTGTCAGCTCTTCGTTCCCTTTGAATAATAACATGTCTACATCTTGCGGTTCGCTTCCAACTTGAACCCGCCACTTGTTCGCAAGTTGAGTCCGCAACGCTGCCTTTGTAGTAACTTCATCCAAGTTATACTCAAGCATAATCGCTGGAATTAACTGGTAATCGTCGGTGGGTGTAAAAGAGTAACGGCGTCAGTGAAAGCGGGAAGAAGATTGAAGTAGAAATGAGTGAGTGTCGTCATTGTTGGATGCAAGACAAAAAGGAAAAAGCCCCTCGATTTGTTCCGGGCGGGCTGAAAGCAGAGCAGAGGACGAATAAAAAAGAAAAGCACTCACTCTGCAAATATCTCTGAAGAAATAAATCGAGCGTCTTTTGGCCTCGGCAGCCGAGCCACTCATAGTTGGAGCGCGAACTTGCTGCGTGAACAATTCAGAAATCGCGCGTTTCGCGAGAGAAGCTGCAACCATTTTTTATATAAGTGCGCTAAATTTTCAACGATTCGGATCGCAGGTCTCTTTTCTCTTCCTCGGTCTTTTTTCTTGTTGTAGAAATGTGTACGAGCACGACAAGGAAAAACAAATCTTTCTCTCGCTCTATTGGCCTCTGTCCAAATTTCTGCCTAAATATATATCGCACACTCAGTCTCGCTCCTGAATGGATGAATGAATGAATGGGATATCTGAACGAAGCGGTCGACTCTTTGTTTTTGTTCTGACGCAGAGGAGGGATAGATGAAAGTTGTTTTTTTCCTTTTTTTTTTTGAGGCCTTTCGGTCGACGGTTCGAAGCTTGGGGGGTGACTTGTTTTCTTCTTCAAAAAATCAGCGTTTTTGAAAGAAACTTTCCATAAAGGAAGACATGAACGGCGGAGGGTGGCCCTCCGCGGCGGAGAATCCTTCCATGATGGTGAGTGTGATTGTTTTCTCTCTCTCTCTCTCTCTCTCTCTCTTTTGTCGCGCGCGCACGCGCGCACCTTCGCTTTTTTTTAAACGCGCGTTGATTTTTTTTAAACGAACGAAGCTGCGCGTGTGCCTTTCGTTTATTACTTGTTTTCTCACCACCTTCTCTTCTTCTCACTTTCCCCGCGTTCGAGCAGCATCACCATCAACAACAACAAAACTATCAGCAATATCAACAACAACAACAACAACACGGACAAATGAGTCCACGTAATCACGCGCCCATGAATCAGCACTGGGGAAACAATAGCGTAGGAGAAAATTCGTTCTTTCCAACCAGTCCAAATTCTCTCGCCAGAGCTGGCTTAGGAGCTTACGGAGAAAAGCTGGTATCTTCCGGCTCAAATTTTATGCGAAGGTACTTCACGAGCGAGGGCATTCGTGTGTACTTTGATGTTTCAGAAACGTATTGCTTTCATAAAATACGGCTCATATTGTGTCCTTTCTTAGCTCGCGGAAGTTGGGCCCGAGTTTCGGAGAATGTTCATTCAGTTGGGCTACGATACAAGCCACCACGAGCGGATGTACATGCCCCAGACTTGTTCATTCCTTTCTGTTCGTATTGGACGTACGTGTTGCTCTGCTGCTTCCGTCAATCTTTCATCTTTTCAAATTTCACCCCGGATTCAGTCGCAAAACATGCATGGTGGGCGAGTCTGGCATGGTTTTGCCATTGGGTATTTCTCGTGATATCCCTCCGGAGTTGTGGAGCTGGGAATACTGCTTCTAGTTTAGACGTATTAAGTTACACAGGTTACACTTTTCTTCTCGCATCGTGCGGTTTGTTTCTGAAAAGCATAAAAGGATGGTTTGGTTGGACATCCATAGCGTGGGGATCGTTAGCAAGCTCGATATTTATAGTCAAAACGATGAAGAGAATAACGTTTAGCGAAGCGAGGAATCGAGCTAGTCAAAATAACAGCGGTAGCGGGTACAATTCAAACGGTGGTTACAGTCACTCGAAAGGAGCAAATTATGTGTTTTTAATTGCCGCCTGTGTGCAACTTCCACTTCAGCTCTTTCTCATAAGTCGCGTGTAGGGAATAAGTACACAGTTTGTATAAGAATAAGAATTTGTATGGTACACGAATATAGGCGCTATTCTTCTACTCCTTTGGTATCAACGTTGCTTACCTTTGGAACGCTGCCGGATCCACTACTTCTGCTTCTAAAGCTTCATCTTTCAGTTCTTCTGCTAGTTCTGTGATAGTAGTGCCAAACTCCTCGGCTTCCTCGGCCAAATTTTCGTCAGCAGCGTCGCTCACAAGAGGCCTTCCCATCGTTGCTGCTCCGTTATTCGCGTGCATATCTTCCCAAAATAGAAGCACGGTTCCAACCATGAAGAAGGAGAAAAGAAGTAAGAGCCAGCAGAGCCCAAATTTCTTGCAACTCTCTCCCCTCAACACTCTGCAACAACTGTTGAAGATGTTTTCATTCGCACCGTTCTCTTCATCGTCATCGTTCGGTGGAGGAGACAGATTTTTTAACAACAACGATTCGACTTTGCCATCTTCCTCGGCGTCGTTTTCATCATTCCTCGCTTTGTCGCCCTTTCTGCTGCTGCTGCTGCTGCTCATTTTCTCTAGCGCATTTTCTTTAAAATCAGAGAGACGGTCATTAGCTGTTGTTTGCCATGACATCGTTGCGCTTTTTTTTATGCGGTGATGGAACGAACGAGCGATGGGTGTTGTGCACCCACACAGAAACTGGATTCTGCGTGATGGAAAAAAAAAACGAAAGTTCGACACTCCTGACTCTGATTGATTATGCATAGTGAGAGAGTTTCTTCAAAAAAGTGCCAAAACAAGAGCTTGCGAACTTCATGGCGCGAGAAGAGCGATAGCATAGAACAGGAGCTGGCGTCCTTATTTACTTCCTCTTTTCCCTGGTATTGGTGCTAGAGAAGAAATTCCCACGCGCGCGGGAATGGGCACGAAAATGGACGAATCGCAAGACACTGTTGGACAAAAGAGGAAGAAGAGGAACGTTTTTGTCACCGTGGGCACGACATCGTTCGATGCGCTCGTCGAAGCTATGGACTCCGAGGAGTTGATCCAAACGCTCATCGAGAAAGGGTACGATTCTCTCACAATCCAACGCGGAAGAGGTGCGTACGTGCCTAAGCACGTAGTTTCTGCTACTTCAACTTCATCAAGAAGCTCTACTTCTGCTCGGAGAACTTTTTTTAAGGTTGACGTAGTTGAGTTTCTTCCTTCTTTAGATGGCGTTTTGAAGGACGCATCTTTGGTCATTTCACACGCCGGCGCTGGTAGCGTTTTCGAGTCGTTATCGTTGGGAAAACCTACGCTAGTCGTCGTGAATGAATCCCTGATGGATAACCATCAGGTAGAGTTGGCGGAAACGTTGGCATCTTTGGGACACGTTGCGTGGACGAGGCCAGAGGAATTATTGCAGGCATTAAACGCGTTTGACCCTAACAAGCTAGTGAAATATGAGAGTGGGAAATGCACACTCGCAAAAGACGTAGAAGATTTTGTTTTTTTGTAGTGTTGTATACTAACTAGAATGATAATATCACATGTTCGCTGGAACAATTGGTCTCCACGCATCGCCACCGCCATCCATCAAGCCTATTCCTCTCGAAGCTAAATCTTCTCTTATTCTATCGGACTCCTCGAAATTCTTCTCCGCGCGAGCATTTGCTCTTTGGACCATTAGCGCTTCTAAGTCTTCCTCTTCTAATCCAGCACGCGTGAGGGCCAGGGATTTAAGTCCAGCTAAAATGGAAGTGCTCTTATCGACACCTATTGGTAAACCAAGAATTGACAAAGTGTTTTCCAACTCCTTCACAAGGGAGCTTAAAGCAGAAAGCCGGCCAACAGCTTTTTTCCCGGCTTTTGTCGTCAAAAAATCATTCGTAGTCTTTAATGGTCCCGATAATGAAGCTATTGCAAGCGGCGTATTTAAGTCGTCGTAAAGAGCTTGCACAACGCTGACTTTCGTTTCCTCTGCCAGTTTCTTCGCATCTGCTGCTAGTGGAGATAACTTAAGCTTGGAATTTTCCAGTTCAGCTCGAAACTCCTCATCTTTGAGCTCCAAAGCAGCGTGAGCATCCAAAAGTGTCTGATAAATATAGTATAACCGATCAGAGGATTCCTCGAGAGCTTTTTGTGTGTAATTTATCGGCGCTCGATAGTGAGCACCTAAGAGCATGAAACGTAGAACCATCGGATGATATCGCGACAAAACCTCACGAATTGTGAAAAAGTTGCCAAGCGACTTTGACATCTTCTCAGAGTCAACTTTTACAAAACCATTATGAACCCAATACCTCACAAACTTTTTATCTTCGGATTTGTGTATTTCGCAATCGCATGCAGCACTCGATTGAGCGAGTTCGTTTTCGTGATGTGGAAACACGAGATCTTGACCGCCTCCATGAATATCAATTACTGGGCCGAGAAGTTTTTCTATCATAGCAGAGCACTCAATGTGCCATCCCGGACGTCCGTTACCCCAAGGAGATTCCCAAACAGGTTCATTTGGCTTTGCTGTTTTCCACAAAGCAAAATCAGCCGGGTTTTTCTTCCTGCCGTCAACCACCACCCGCTCTCCCGCACGATTATCTTCTTGATTTCTACCAGATAAAGATCCATAATTTGATAACGAGTCGACCGAAAAGTATACGTCACCATCGACTGCATACGCGTGATTCTTTCTAATAAGCCGTGTAATTAAATCTATTATATCATCAACGTGCTGCGTTGCCCGAGGCTCCAAGTCTGGTCGTAAACACCCGAGTGCTTCCATGTCCTCGTGAAACGCACGTATGAACTTTTCCGTCAACTCCTCACAAGATGTGCCAGATTCATTCGCACGATTAATAATTTTGTCATCTATATCTGTAAAGTTCCTGCAATAAGTTACATCGTACCCGAGCTGTAGTAACGTGCGATACAAGACATCAAAAGCTACGTAGACGCGAGCGTGACCAATGTGAGAATAATCATACACGGTCACGCCGCAGACATACATTTGAACTTTGTTTCCATTCTCCGCGCGAGGTTTGAAAATTTCCTTCTTCCTTGACATGGTATTGTGTAGCACCAGCGTCGGTGTCGTCTGTCCGTTTTCATCTTTCGCGGAATTCGTAGAAGGTGGTGGAGGCACGGTAGCAGCACCAGAGGAGGAGAAGTTTCTTTGCACCGCAAAGCGCTCAGGTCGAACCAGGCGATTTTGTAATATCGCGGGTGCTATCTGAGAAGATTGCTTCCTAGTGTCGCTCTCCTCGTCGTTGTTGCTTGTCGAGCTCGTGCGAGCCGCGACCGTCGAAAACCGGCAAAAAGTGTTCCCTTTTCTCGACGACCAAGAAGACGAAGAAATTCGCTGTCTCGTCCTCACCCAAACCGCACTACCACAAGCACGAGAAAAAGAAGGAGAAAGCGATGTTGAAGAGGAGGAGGAACCATCGTAGAAGAGTCGCGAAGAGGAGGAGGAGGAGGAGGAGGAGGAGGACGACGACGACGACGTCAAAGATGATGATGACGATGATGTCGTCGTCGTTGTCGTTGAGCGCGTTGTTCTCCCACCGCCGCCGCCGCTGCTGCTCACATTCTTACCGACGCAGACCGTCCTATTCGCCGCTCGCGCACAAAACGTGTTCAACATGAATTTTATCTCCTTCTTTTTTTTAACGCGAGGGAAAAGCAGTACATAAACTCAGGACAGTCGAGGAGTACGTATACGGGACGTGGAACGCGGACTTGCGCGCCCTTCCGGAAAGAACCAAACACCGCCACACAAAAAAAAAGAAGAAAAAAAACTATAGGAAGAAGGGGATATGAACACGGCCACGTTTTCTTCTCGCGGGTGCCTTCTCTCCTCCGCGAGCACCTCGTACCATCGCAGCGCGAACGTTTTGCATCGACAACAAAAAGTATCGCTTTTGCAAAGCGTAAAATTTGGAGGAACAGGAGAAGGTAAGAAGCGGACGACGAGAGCCGGAGGAGAATCCGCTTCTTCCGTCAGTGAAACCTTGGAGTTGACAGGCGATAACGTAGAAAAAGTTTTAGATGAAGTTCGACCGTATTTAATCTCGGATGGCGGAAACGTTGAGCTGGTTGAAATAGACGGATTAGTGGTTAAATTAAGATTGCAAGGTGCCTGCGGAAGCTGCCCGAGCTCCACGGTGACGATGAGAATGGGTATCGAGCGCCGCTTGATGGAAAAAATCCCAGAGATTCAGGAAGTCGTGCAAATCGTGGACGAGGAGGAAGGATTAGAGTTGACGGAGGAAAACATCGAAGCAACTTTAGATGAAATAAGGCCGTACTTAGCCGGCACAGGAGGTGGAGAGCTCGAGTTGGTCGAAGTCGATGCACCGATTGTGAAGGTGAAACTCACGGGACCAGCTGCGAAAGTCATGACCGTACGCGTCGCGGTCACGCAAAAGCTTCGCGAGAAGATTCCTTCCATCGCCGCCGTTCAACTGATATAAAGTGAGAGCAAGTAGAAGGAGGAAAAAGGAGGAAGCCTTGACAGAGAACCGTGTTGTTGTGTACTACATGAACGACGCATCTTTTCTTTATCTTCTCATAAACCCATTACACGACTTCGAAACGCTACTTTCTGTTTTTACTTTCTTTTTTGTTTCTTTTCTTTCGCCCTCCCCTGTGCCCTAAATTTTCGCATTTGCAGACTCATGATGATGTGTCGCACACACATCAGTGATGAGTATACGAGTACTCGTAACTTCATCTTTTTCACGCTTCACGCAAAAGAGAGAAAAGAGTCCAAAAGAAGAGAGGCGCTTGTTCTTTTTTTATATACAACGCAGCGCGGTTCGCGCATGCACAGAGGAGCGAGATGAGCTCCTCGCTTTACACGGGACAACAACGAGAACGAGGAGGAGGAGGAGGAGGAGGAGGAGAAGACGAAGACGAAGACGAAGAGAACGAGGAGAATCAAATTGACATGGATGTGGCGCTCGTTATAATACAGTCAGAGCTTCAAGAATTTTACAACGATGAAAACATCAACATCAGCAACAAAGCTCTAGCGCAACGGAAACGAGTTCTAGAGAACGTTTTGAAGTCCTTCGGCAAGAACGTCACGTCGCCCTCGTGCGCTTCTTGTCCATCGGAGGAGGAAGAGGAAGAAAAATATCTGCTTCTACAAAACTTGATTTCGCTTCTCCAGGTTCCCAAAGTGAAGGATACAGAAGAACTTCTGTTAGCAGCAAATGGTGCCATCTTAACGGTTTTGAAGCAGGTGAATGCTGTTCCTCACGCTACGAGGAAGACGGGTATTGATCCGTCGTTTTTGGGATTCGCGTTTAGTAGTTTGCTCGAGTTGGCATCTGGCGGAAAAAAAAACACCAACTGTCAGAAAGTTCGCCAGTCCTCCCTGAGAGTAGTATTTGAGCTCGTGCGCTGCGCGAAACATAAGGTTTCAACGCTAGCGTTTTTCTTACCTGGTATTGTCAGTGCCCTGATTAAACTATTACACAGCAGTAGAAACGAGTGGATAGACGACTTGGCAGTTGAGCAGTGTTTATATTGTTTGAGTGAGATTATTTGCTGCGTTTTATCACGAGATGCTAGTCGACGAGAAGATTGGATTCAAAGTGAAGTGACAAATTATCCATCTTCTAACGTTGATACTACGACGCCTTTTGCGATCAAATACTCAAAAGAATGGTTCGAAGATACGGTTTCCAAGGTGACTTCTGTTCTGAACTCTACCATACCAATCTTTGCAAACCACGCTAATCCAACGGTGAGGAAAGCCTGCGCGGCTTTTTCCGCTACAGTTCTCGAACACTGTAAAGAAACCCTTCCAGAAAGTCAAAGAATACTCCTGGAGACGCTTTTGAGTTTATCGCATGATTCCTGGGAATTAGTATCCATGTTTGCAAAAGGTGAGATCGTACATTTGAAAGAGAAGAAACTCATCCCGCTTGAAATGGTAAAAGTCATATTGAAAGCAGACTTAGGAGTCGATTCTAGCACTTCAGAATCCTGCCCTAGCTCCTTTCATCAAAAAAAGGAAATGAGAGCTTTAGCAACGATTAACTTACTAGGCGGAGACGAAACTTCGCTTTTACTTTTGTCGAGCACGTCAACAAGACGGGGGCTTATACATGCGTTAGCACAGGGTGGTTCTAGTAAAATTCTTCTGAGAAAGATTGGTGCAGTCTCAAATCCAAAATTTTTCGAACTTTTAATGAGCGATGTCATGACTTCAATATCGAGTTTCCAGGATGGAGCTATTGCGACCTATATTTTCGTTGCAAACGAAATTTTACGTGGCGCTGCGGCGTCCCAAAACGTGTCGTCTAAAAAAGTTGCGCTCAGTCTGATTATCGATGAGTATGTCTCAAGATTGGACTCACTCTCCTCAAACGATAGTCGCGAACTTCAACGACAGAAAGAATTACTTCTCGAAGGACTCACCATCGCCGCTGATATCCTCGGACCTAATCATATTGAAAACACGACGTTTTTTACGAAAGTACTCCGCGTGCTCTTGGAATACTCTGGTCATGTTACAGACAAAGGCAGCGAGAAAACCACATCAGAAGTTGCACGACGTGCCCTGGAATCTGTTGCTGCTACTGCAAATTATGACAGTGCCGCAGAGCTCATTTCCGAGAACTGTGACTTTGTTATTGATCTCCTTGTTCGCCAGTTACGACATCTAGATGAATATCCGCGCGCTCCTCAGTTGTTTGGCACGGTATTGCGATTGAGTTCAAAGAACAAAAATGCAATCGATGCACTCATCGAGGAACCTTTGAGCGTTTCTCTGCAACAAACGTTGAGACTGACGAAGAGAAGTAGAAAGTTATTCTCGCAACACGCAGTTGTCCTGTTGAATTGTTTCAAACAGATTTTATTCGTTTGCAAAAGTGACAATGCTTCCATTGCTCGGGATATACTTCTGTATAGTTCTGCACTGTTGGAGAGCTTTGAGTTTAAAGTACGTTCGCTTGCGGCGGAGATTATTGCAAAGGCTCTGTCGAATATTTCTTCAATAAAAGAGGAAAACGTGCTGCCATCCGTGCACAATCTTTGGCCACATCTCGTCCAGTCGTTTCGACTGCATTATCACAATACTGTTCATCTTAATTTAATGAAAGCTGTCGTCAGAGTTTCTCAGGGAGGAAAATTTATACGAAAGCGTTTCTATGAAGACTTGTGGCCAATCATCGTTTCGCGAGGGATAGCTACGGAATTCGTGAACGAATTCATCGACTATCCAGAATGCTTTGCAGAAGAGTGTGTGGCGGAGATTTTGGCCATGAAATGTTCTATTTCGCTTCCTCATTCAAACGTTGGCTTGTTCGTTTTGGATGAAGATATGTTTTGGTTGCAACAAACTTTTCGGGAGCCAAGCTGGTTTTCCCCTGCGCGGAACGATTTACTTTTGAGGTCCTACGACGACTTGTATTTCACTACTAAGCGCGTGAAACAACAGGCGAGATTAGCTTAATATGTTGGAGTTTCAAAACTATATTTTTCAGTCAGTTCTGGAAGAGCCCGGATCGATTGATATTCCCAGATAGCGATTAAAAATTTTTTTACGAACAGTACTATCTAGCGAGTACATAGCGACCTAGGTAGCAGTCTAGCAAACTAGCATCTAGCATACTTGTAATTTGTCGAAAAAAAAGCGACAGAACGAAGAAAGAAGCATGAATCGTTATCGTCATCGACGTTTCTTGCGATCTCTTTCATCCATCTCGACTTCAACTTCGTCTCCTTCTTCTTCCTCTTCCTCTTCCTCTTCTTCTCGACTTTATCGCCCTCAGCAAGAGCAGACGCAGCTGAAACGTTCTGCTAACGACCAAAAAAAAAGTGGACTATACGGCTTAGTTGGCTTGCAAGCACCAAGGGATTTCGAACGATTGGCCGTAGATGCCATTGATAGAGTAAATGATATCATCAGTGATATTAAAAGAACGCAAAACGAAAAGGTTGTTCAGGGGTGCCGCGGCAATGCTAAAGGGGACGTTACTGTTATTAAAGACAAAATTGGGACGTGGAGAGAGAAAAATATCGTCCACCAACTGGATGAGATTTCAGACACCATATGTGCCGTAGTAGATGTCGCTGAACTGTGCCGCAATACACATCCTGATCGAGAGTTCGTACAAGCTGCGGAAAGAACGTACTTGAAATTGCAAAATTTTGTGCAAACTTTGAACGGAAACGTGCACTTATACCAAAGTCTTATTGACGCAAACCTGGAAGAAGATGAGTCGCGAACGGAGGAGTTAAGAAGGGTTGCCCAAACGCTCAGACAAGACTTTGAACGGGGCGGTATTCATTTATCGGATGAAGAAAAAAAAAGACTAGAAGCTCATTCAGACGATGCGTTGCGTCATGGGTTCCAATTCCAGCAAAACTTGATAGATCCGTTGCAAATCAGACAGGTCGAGTTGAAGAAGCGCGAAGAGATTGAAGCGATTCCAACATGGATTTATTCCGGTGGCAAAAAAGGAAATCGTGCATTAATTCCAGCGGATCACAACACGATGAATTCTATTCTGCGCTCATGCGATAATCGTGAAGTGCGTCGGCAAATGTATGAGGCTGGAAACTCAAGCCCAGAAGGAAACAGACTGGCACTGAGTAACTTACTTAAGTCACGAAACGACGCCGCTGAGATTCTTGGGTTCCCCTCTCACGCGGATTTTATGACAGCTTCTATGTTGTCGAAGACTCCAAATGGCGTAAAAGTCTTCTTGAATGATTTGAGCTCGCGAGTAAGAGATATAGCAGAATGTGAATTCAAAATGTTGGAAAAACTACAAAAGCAGATAGCAAATGGAGGAAGAGAAGAAAAAATTCGCGGTTGGGATGTTCTACACTTGATGCGACAAGTCCGGTCAAAGGATGATTATCCAGACATAAACACAGTAGCACAATATTTTTCTCTCGATGGTGTCCTTAAGGGTATGAATGAATTCTTTGGAAAAGTTCTAGGCGTAGAAATCAAAGTAGATAGTCTAATTCCAGGGGAATCGTGGTGTGGTGAGGCAATAAAAAAACTTCGGGTAATTGTGCCAGGAACCGATATAGAAGGGATTATATATTTAGATCTCTTTCCAAGGCAAGGAAAGTTTCCCCACGCAGCGCATTTTGTGATTCGATGCGGACATCGGCAAAAAAACGGTGGATCTCGTCAAACAGCTTCTGTTGCCTTAGTCTGTAACTTTGCTGCAAAATCTTTCTCTCGAGAAACTTTATTGACGCACCAAGAACTAGAAACATTCTTGCACGAATTTGGGCATGCAATGCATTCTGTCCTGTCTGATACGGAATTTCAGCATCTTTCTGGAACGAGGGGTGCTATGGATTATGTTGAGGTTCCCAGCCATGTGTTTGAATACTTTGCATGGGACGAAAATGCGCTTCATTTTTTGGGGCGCCACTATAGAACTGGCGAAGTGATACCAACAGCTCTCTTGAGAAAACTGAAGCAATCAAAGCGTGCTTTCGCGGCAATGGATTTGCAGCAACAGATAGTATACGCGCTACTTGATCTTGAGCTTCATAGTAACCGAATAAATGTGGAAAATCCGTCGGAAATCAGTAAATTAGCTTCGGAGATTCAGTCGGAACATAGCTTTATCCCGAGCGAGCCTGGGACGTCATGGGAACTCCGATTCGGTCACACCGTTGGCTATGGATCCTCTTACTACAGCTATTTATATGCGAAGTGCTTGTCCGCTGAGATATGGCACAAAGAGTTCACAAACGATCAAATTGAGCGAGAAGGGTGCTCGATTCTGCGAGATGAGATGTTAAAATACGGTGGAAGTCGTGATCCAGCTCACATAGTAGAAAATGTCTTGGGTCCAAACACTCTGCAAGAATCATTTGATGGAGGTGTCTACCCCAATTCATCCCATTTACTCAAAGAACTTCATTTAGCGTAATAGCTTGATAGTACTTTTTAGTATAAATTTGACAACTAACTAATCTACGTTGCTGTTTCTACTAGCTCGAATTTCGTCAGTGTTCATGATAAAAAATCAATCAAAAGTAATTTTTGTGGCTTTTGCACTCATATCAATATCTTTGAAATGTGCGCCGTATAATTTAGATTCTTTCTTTTTAACGTGTGTCCCAAATTTTGACAAGCTCTCAGGAACTGTTTCACCAGCTTCTCGAAGTACGTTTGCCAGTTCTCCGGCTCTAGATTTGTCGTGCACAGTGAACAATGTGTGTGCAACACCTGTCGCCCCAGCGCGCCCGGTTCGCCCGATTCTATGTACATAGTCTTCGGTGGTCAACGGAAAAGTATAGTTTATCACATATTCGACACCTGGTATGTCCAAACCTCGAGCTGCAACGTCAGTGGCAACTAATATTGGAGTTTCTCCACTTTTAAATGAAGCAACAGATAGCTCCCTGTCATGCTGAGACATGTCGCCGTGAATAGATGCAGATTTCCAGTTCCTCCGCAGCAAATCGTGGATTCGGGCACATTCTTTCTTATACAGCGCAAAAACTAGGCAACGAGGCGTAACTTTTTCCGATCCTAAGTATTTATTCAAAAGACGGTGTAAGTGCTGATCTTTTTCGTGCGGCTCTACGACTTCAACGATTTGTTTGATGCTGTGAGAGGCTTTCAAACCTTCCGCACCTATTCTGCACTTGATGGGATTTGTCATGAACTCAGACGCCAATCCTTGGACTGAGTTCGGCCAAGTCGCACTGAACATCACCGTTTGCCTGTCTGCTCTCGTTGCTCCTGCAATTGCTCGAATCTCAGGCTCAAAGCCTAAATCTAACATTCGATCCGCTTCATCTAAAATTAAGATTGTAACTCTATCTAAACGTACGTCCCCATCGTTCATGAAATCGCGCAAACGCCCGGGTGTTGCAACAATTACGGCAAATCCACTCTGTTTCATCTCTTGCTTCTGTAAATATTTTGGTCCGCCACCGTAAACGCACACGCATCTTATACCCGTCGCATCTCCAGCATCATCAAAAACTTTTGCTGTTTGTTGTGCCAGTTCTCTTGTAGGAGCGAGAACGAGGCACGCTGGTTGCCCAGGTTTACAGGGTGGCTGTGCTTTGATTTGTGTCAAAGCCGGTAATCCAAAGGCTAACGTCTTGCCAGACCCAGTTGCGGCAATTCCAACCATGTCGTGACCAGACATGATGATTGGCCACGACTGCGCTTGAATGGGAGAAGGTTTTTGGAAATTTTTGCACACGGCTAAAATTTCCTTTGGAAACCCGGCCTCTTGGAAAGTAGCGAGCGGCGCAAAATTATTTTTCTTGTTATCATTCTCGATCGTAATGGCCAAAGAATCGCGTCGTTCCTCGACATCTTTCTCAGTCAAACGGAGGATAGATTCGCACGGGGTGTAGAACTTCTTTTGGAACGGAGCGCCGCTCTTTGCCAATCCAAAGTCGCCAACTATTTTGGCATTAGGCGTCGTCGTCGTCGTTCCTCCAACCTCTTCTTTCAGCTTTTTACTCTTCGTGCTCTTCTCCTTCTCTTCCTCCCGCTCTTTTCTCTTCTTTTCTTTCTTATCCTTCTTCTTCTTCTCCTTCTTACTCTTCTTCTTATGTTCTTTCTTATCCTCTTCGCTCATATTTTTGTTTCTATCTTTCTTTACGCCGCGCGTGTTTTGTTTGGGTTCTTTCGCGGTTGTTATTTCGAAGTGGCGGCTCAAAACTCTCTCTTTCTTTTTTTTCTACGCGAAAAAAGGGGAGAGCCAGCAGGCAGGAGAAGAGAAGCAAAAAAAAAACGCTCGCTCGAAAAAAAACACATCATAATTGATCGAGTCTTGAAAAGAAGAGGCAAAGTGGAAGTGAACAGGAAGGATGGAGACCGTCACTACTCGAATTCCAGCTGGTATTCAAACGAGTAATCGCAATGACGATAGAGCGACGGCAAAAGAAGTGGTCGCCGCCGATGATGAAAGCAAGAACGCGCAGCTTCGAGTCAAAAGACTGGAGAAGAGAACGACGTCGAACAAATTTGGAAACGGGATCTTGCAACAGCGCAAGGACCAAATCGAGAGGGGGGCTGACACCATAGCCGCTGCTTTTCCTCCAGGCATTGACAACATTTCTCACGAAGACTTCGAGCTCGACGCCGTAGCAACCGATCCTCCTCTCAGATTTCCCAAATCTCTTCTTGCTAGTCTCCCGACATCTTTCGCATGCGATCTCGAAAAAGAAGAAACGAGAACTGGAGTTATTTCCCGGTGCGATTTGAGCGTGCGAGATATACGAAGAAAGAACAAGGTTATGGACGCAATGTTACGCGGTGAGCCCGTGTTGCTGAGAAACTCTGGAGTTGTCGGAAAGGTCGACGCAAAGTTCAACGCCGATTCAAAAATCGGACTCGCTCAGGTATGGAATTTTGATCACCTCGCGAAAATCTTGGGTGTGCCAGCTGAAGGAGGAAACAGCGCATCCACGCATGCGTGGAAATGTTTCGTTTGTCCCTCAGATAAACACAGATTCATTGAGTGTGATGAATCAAAAAATATTTTTGGCTCGGATTATTACATCAGAGAACCAGAAACACAGTCGCTCGATTGTACTTTCTATGAGTTTGTTCAGTGCGCCCGAGCGTGGAAAGATAAGTCAATTTATTTCGAGAGCAATATCACAAAAGATCCAATCTCGAGAAAAATGACGCCCGCCTCAGATGTGAAGGATGAAAGTATCTTTGATTCAAGAATTGGTCCTTCAGCCATTAAGGATTTAGAATGTTTACTGGATTGGAAATGGTTCCATAGCTTACTGAGCCTTCAACGCTTTGGCTCGATTCTCTCTGTGAAGCTCTCGGCGGGTTGTCGAGATAGTCTTCGTCCTTCACGGTATAGTCTTGAAGACTCGTTTATTGTTCAAATCCATGGGCGCAGACGAATTCTCCTGATAAACCCAGATTATAGTTTCAAGGGCATGTATCCTTACCCAAGTACTCATCCGTACGATAAGTTTAGCATGGTTGATTTGGACGATCTGAATGATGGTCAGTTTCCGAACTTTTCTGGTGTGAGAGGGATGACTTGCATACTCAAGCCAGGAGACATCCTCTACATTCCGTCGGGTTGGTGGAGACACGAGCACGGGTTATGTTCTGAACATGTCGCCTTGGAAATCTTAGTTACCGGTGGGCAGAGAGTTAGAAGCGCCGAGTCGCTGGAAATACTCATGAGCAGAGATCTTGAACGAAGAGTTGGTGAAATTGTAGGTGAGGGGAATATTAAACATTGGCTACAAATCATAGGAAGCGCAGAAGAAACTGAATGGATTGATCTTGGCACTGTCCGTGGATATCAACGAATATCCATGGCTCAAATGGTTCGCGATGAAATAGATTTGAACCTTGGCTCTGGAAAATGGTCAGAATTTCTGAAGCGTATGATTGAAGGTCGCTTAAATCCGACTCCATGGTTGAACATCAAATTCCGCGAACCGTTGTATCTCTCCAATACAACGGAGAGAGTCGAAGATACTCGCAACGAAATCGAAAAGAAGTTTCCTGAATTTTACGTTGAAAAATTACGGCTTGACGGGTATAACGCGGAGCATACGCCAATGACAGTATTCAATCCCGAACATCCGGAAACAATCGCACCACGAAAGTAAAGTTGCGTTAATTGTCTCTTCTATCTTTGAGGGCATCACATTTTAATGAATAACTACCACTTTTGATATCATCAAAATTTTGTCTATTTTTTATTCCGCGCTCGGCTTTGAATAAATACGATGAGCTTGTGAAGGATTCCGGATGACGTTGCCACGCCACCAATAATCGAGCACAAGCTGAGTATAAATTCTCCAAAACTATTTCTCCTCTCCTTAAAGTCTATCCGGATAGGACTCAGTTCGTAATGGAAATATATTCCTGACGGCTTTCCACTACTGCCCATACCAAAGAAACTTTGTTTCGCGGACGATGAACTCTCCGTTACGCTGTATTGGTTGGTTGCCAAAGTGGTATCTTTCAGTCGAGCAAACGAGGTCGGGACAACTTTGAGAAAATATTGATGGACAGCATTGGGAGGTAGATATCTTGTATTCTTATCCAACAGATTCAAAGCCCCTGGAAACGCCTCACCAAAAGCGAGTCTGTTAATCGTGTGAGACATGTTCAAATTGGAGACTACACTCAACTGAACGTGAGACATACCAATTTGCAACGATTTTCCTGGCGATATCGAAAAAGATCCCGGAACGCGATTCACTTCCAAATATCCCATCACTTCGCATCCTTCCTTGTTTTTGTTCTTAAATGCCTCCTCGAGTCCATTAGGAAACTGCTCGTGAATTAAAGCGTTGATATCGAAGAATCCACCACCAAAACCAGCCATTGCCGTGCTCTGCAGTTTTCGTCTCTTTTCGCCTCGTTGTTTTTCTTCTGCCTCTTCGTTCTCTCCTCCGTTCTTCTTCTCCTCTTCCTCCTTTTCCTTTTCCCGCACTAACTTTTCTATGCGTTTGTGTTTATTTGGTTTTTCACGAGTAATCCCACCGGCGTCTTTGGAAGATGAATCTCTTTCTATTGGTTTTCCCTCTCGGTCCAACCGCCGTTTCGTTATGTGTCCGTCGTGGACGTCGTGATGAACTTCACCCGCCGCGTCTAAAGTGTCTAGAGTGATCAACTCGCACGCCAAGCTATGAAATGTTACATCCACGTGCACGTGTAAACGCTCAGCGTTTGGCTCGAATTTATTTACTCCCATGGTATCGACATCGAGCTCGCTCTCTATTTGGCTCACTAGATGCGTTCGGTATTCGCTGAAAAACAGGCACAAACAGGCAAGGAAACAGATTAGTGTGATTGCAGCGCCTAAAGTTGATCCCCGGGCGTAGTCTTCCTTCACTTTGGGATACGCGTCCAACGAAGCTATTGCCTTGACGACAAAGTTATTGTGGCCATTGCTGTTGTTCATTTGAACGGAAGACGTGTGGCCGTCCGACCGAACATTTCGCCTTTTCATTTTCCTTTCCCTCCTCGCTTCTGAAGAATCGCAACGCAGCGGGAGATTTTCCGTTTTGAGGAATTATTTAAAAAAATATATATACATTTAAAATATCCCCCAACCATTTCACCCTTGAATAAATACATAGATATAATCCAATAAAAAAGTCAATTAGCACGTCGTAATTGAAATAAATAGAAGAATTTCGTCTGAAATATTGCCTTATCTTCAAAAACTAACCTTTATTTATTTTAGTTTATTTATTTTTTTAAAAATAATAATTCTTCACAACACAAACAACACCTTTTCTAAATTCCCTAAAATAATATTAAACTCAGCAGTCAGCTTAAACATTATCCACTAGATGAACTAAACCAATAACTTGACTTTTTTATGAATGGGGAAGGGTATAATTAAAATAAAAAGGTAATTATTTATTTATTTCCAAAATTATTTTATAAACTTAAAATTAATATCGGTAGATATAATGTAGAATATCAGTGAAATATGCATTAAAGCTTGAACGAAAATAGAAAGACAATTAAAGGCATCATTTACTATTAATTATATGGAATATTTGTTTTAGATAAAACGGGAATGACATTCAGTAATAATAGTTTTAAATTTCGCTTGGAAGGTGAAAAATTTTCCCTCCCCATTTTTTCCCTCCATTTTTTGGGTGTCTGGTGCATTCATTGGTCGTTTGTTCCCTAACCAGTCCTATGAAATGACAGCACAACATTCAGACTTCCATCACGCTCAGGAGCAAGTAAAAACTTACGTTCGGCTCATTCTGGACGTTTGCGAAGAAGAGAAGGAGAGGGATGAGGGGAAGTTTAAGAGCGTGTGCACGAACGTGCTCGATAAATTATGGGACTCGATTTTCTTCCCTCTCGTTGGCGTTGACGACGACGACGAAGACGACGACGACGAAGACAACGACGCGATCTTGATCGGCGACGAAGAGGAAGACATCAAAAAAGCGAATAAAAACAACTCCCACAGTAATAACAGCACGGGAGAGAATACGCGAGAAGAGGAAATGAAAAACGTCTTGTACAGTAGAATTCTGGACGAAGTGCTCCAAGATACAAACTTAAATACCTCGAGGAAAACGCGAAAAGACTTGAAGCAAAACAACCACGCTTCATTTTACTCGGAGGAGTTTGAGAAGCCGAATTTCACTTTAGAAGACTCGTACGATTTACTCATCTCTTGGCTGGTCCAAGAGTGGGAGTATCGTTTCAAGAACAATGCAGAAGACTCCGCAAAAGAGCACGCCGAAAGGCACTTTGCCAGGATAGAGTATCTTGTCGATAGAATAAGACGAAGGGAAGAGGAAGAAAATGAGGGAGACGACGAAAAAGAAATGAAAGCATCGATCACTAGAAGAAAAGAAGATAGGAGAAAGGAGATGAGAAATGTAGCAGAGAAGGAGGACTGCGAGGAGGAGCAAGAAGAAGAATGTGACGAAGAAAGAAAGGAGGAAGTCGAGGATGGGGAGGAAGCGGAGAGAGGTGCGAAGGAAAGTAAGTTTTTGGAATTTCACCAGCACAGTCCTGGACAGACGCAGAAGATCTTTCATAATCGTATCTACGAGGCCTACTGGGCGAAGACGAGATCCATAGATGTGAAACCGGAAGATTTCCTCGAAAGCGGTAAAGATCCAGCCTTCACAAAACTATTCAGGAAGCAAGGTGCAATGGTCTTGAAGTTGCATGATAGTGGATGGGACAAGAATACGAACGCGAGTACGTTCCTAAACTTGGACTGGATTAGAAATACGAGAGTGAAATTGCAAACTCTCGGTCCGGATTACCAATACATTCGTCAAACACTTCCAGATCCCGAAACCGGAATTTTGAGAAAGTATCAAGACATGGATGGATATGATCCGGCTCGCGCTGAATTCGGCGCTCTCGTCGAGGAGATACAGGAGAATTTCAAGTTTGCGGCGCAGCCTTTGCGATTGATGGGTGTTGTTGAGCGCGAACGGTTTTTCATCACTCAAATTCGGAACAAACTCCCAGCACAGTACCCATACTTGCAGGGTGTTGCTGTCGTGGCCATGGACGGTGGTGAAAAGAAAGCACTGTCCGGTCTTCCTTCCCAAAATCCTTGGAATATATTTGACTTTGCTGAAAGACCAACTAGTGTAACTCGTCAATTGCTCAAAATTTGCGAAGCAGCGTGTTCACCACATGCAAGACAAATAGCAGAAGAAAAATTGGCCAGCGAAAAAGAAAACAAAATCAACAGGTTCAAAACACGACAAGAAGACGAAATGGTTAAAACTGGGGCTAAAGCCGTCGAGGGCGATCCTGAAGCTAGAAAAAGACGGAATCAACGCAAACGGTTGCTTTCTGGGGAAAAGGAGAAGACGGGAGGGGGGAAAAGAAAAGCTGGGAAAAGCGGAGGGGGATCAAAAAAAGTAAGTATTGGTAGCATTTCTGCTCCGATGGTTGGCAAATCACTCTCCTATTCTTCTCAAGAAGATCAAATGAACGACGCAGGGAAGCTAGCATTGGATCATGTCCAGGAAAAATTCTTCGAAGCGTCTTGTGAGGCAAGCAGAAAGAAGAAGTGGGGAGCTGGAATTGTGAATCCGTGGTTGTATTATATGAGCCCATTTTCTTTTTTCCCGATGCACTTTGAGGACTACGCGCTCGGTTCTGCGAATGTTATTGTAGCAGATCCATCTACGCAGTGCTGGGTAGTTTGGTACTCAATATCAAGCGAACAAATTGGTTTGTTGCATGAATTTCTCAAGGATACGTTGAAGAGTAAATACCAAATTGATTGCTTGGAATCGAGAGAGTTATGGATCAATCCAGAAATTATAGCAAACTGGAACGCGAAAAGGCTCGGCAGCAATCGCAAGCTGAAAGTCTACAGACACGTGCAAGGGCCAGGCGAATACGTCGTAACCGATTATGGCTCGGTACATTGGGGCGTAAATTTGGGTGTCGGGTGGAAAGCTGCAGTAAACTTTGCCTATCTTGATTGGAAAGCTGCTGCCCAAAAAGTTGACCTCGAGTATAGAAAGATTGAGATGAAAGAACACCCGAAGAAGCGCCACTATCGTTGCGCTCCAAAATTCGGTTTGCAGAACGAGAGACTATTCAGCATGGAAAACATACTGGGAAAGGATAGAAATTTTCCAAATAATTGGCAAAAGGAACATAAGAAAGGGCTTCAGGGGCAACAAGAGGGCGAGAGCTAAGCGCACAAAATGAATCAGCACATTAAAAGCTTGTAAAAAAAGACACTTTGAAGATGAAAATTTTCACATGAACCGCCACACTGCTTCTCTATCGATATAATCTGGCGCTGAATGCAACGTAACCGCATCGCCATACACCATTATTTCTTGCTCAATTCCATACAATGGTCTAATAATGTATGATTCTGCAATTTCATGGTCTTTTGGCTCCCCACACGGGAAGCTTTCCCACTCTATAACACTTCCCACCTCGTCGTTTGGCCAAAAAACTTTATGCGAAAGTCTCACTGCGTGCGAGAAAACACCCTCCTTTCGCTCATCTGCGCTACTGAGATTTTCCGAAGGAAATCCTAACATCACAGTGAAACGATCTTCTAAACCAGAATCTTGATGCCAAGAGTGTTTCATTTTTTTTCTATTCAGCGCCGGATTACTGATATCTATTAAACTGCCATGCGGATTTTCGCCGCACAGTTTTGATATCTCTGTGATGAATTTTTTACCCGTCAGACCGGTTATTTCGTACTCTTTGAATAATTTTGTTAACGCGCTAAGCTCGGAATCGTTCGGAATTTGTCCCCAAGGAACCATAAGAGAACTGTTCAGAGACTTGATTGCGTTGTTCTGCTGCTCTGACAGGATAGCGCTCTCTCGAAAAAGGTCCTCTCGCATAGCTAAACGAAGGCCTGTGCGAAAGGCAGCTTCTGTATGAAAAACTTGTGAGAACTTCTTTCCGCAGAGTTCACTCAAAGAAACAAATCGTATCTCACTCTCGTCAGGTGTGATTTCTGCACCGTTCTCTCTACGTCTTTCTCGTGGAGTGCACAAAATCTTTGGAGTTGTATCGTTTTCCTTCTTTTCCTTCTCGAAAGAGTTGCTCAATTCAGATTTTTCATCTTCTTGAAGTACTGCTGAAGATGAGGACAACGGCGGTGCAACTTTCTGTTTCGTTGGCGCGAACGGGTCTCGATTTTGCCCTCCTCTTGCCCCGAACGCATAACATGGTTGGCAGGAACGAAAGCGCGCGCCTACTATTCTTCTTCTTCCGCGAATGTAGTTGTCACCTTCACTTCCTCCTCTTCGTGTTCTCTGCTCGGAACGGACCAAATCACACAGAGATTGAGCATTCTGGGCCCTTTCCGAGTGAATGCAGCGCGGCGTGAACGACATCATCATCATCATCGTCATCATTATGATATGATAATAATCTCTTTTCTTGTCGTGGGTACGCGTGCGGTGAAAATAAGTTCTTCTGGAGATGCGCTTTCGATGAGTTTGTTTTTTCTTCTGCGTGTTGTTTTTTTTGCACAGAGTGATGTTGGAATCTTTTCTTGTGAGAAGAAGAACTGAAGAAAAAGATATCTTTCTCCGCATACGAAAAACGCGCGGTGCACACGCTCGAGAAAATAGAAGGAACGAGTCACGGCGCACCACTCAGCGCAAACGAGAAAGTAGGAAGGAAGGAAAGAGAGAGAATAAATAAGTGAATACTACTACTACTACTACTACGACGACGCCAACGGTGACGACTACCACTAGGATGACGATAACAACGATGACGACGAAAATGTGCATACAACAAGTAGCAACGACAGGGTTGAAGACGAGAAGAACGACTAGAATACGAAATGCAGTTTCTTCAAGAAGAGTAGCGCAAGTAACACCAATCAATATGCCTCGATGTGCCTCTATCTCGCTGCTCAGTAGTCATAATCTGCCCGCGTGGTCAGGAAGAGAAAGAGAAAGAGAAAAGAGAAAAATAATCAATTTAAGAAGAAGTAATCAAAACAAGATATCTTCACTGGTTTGTAAAGCAGAGTCACCCTCTTCAGGAAATGAAGCTCCACCCGTGAACATAAACTCAAAAGATGATTCCAACGTGGTTGTAAGGACTCCCAAGAAGGAAGTCGAAAGCGAAATAATCCCACGACCTCCTTTAAAAGTCGCCGCTGCTTTAGCGCTTGTAGGATCCTTAGAGTCCACATATCTTGCCGTGCAAAAGCTGTCTGGAGGTGACGTGGTCTGCCCGGTTGGTGGATGTCAAACGGCTTTGAATTCGTCTTACGCTGAACTTTTTGGTCAGCCTCTTTCATTGTACGGCGCTGTGGCATATTTTCTCGTGGCACTTCTCGCGTTCTCTGGATCAAGCATCAACCCGGAGGAATCTAGAGAGTTGGAAAGTAAATATAAGAAAGCTCGAGTGCTGTTCTTTCTCAGCACGTGTGGATTGGCTGGAGTTTCTTCATATCTTCTGTACGTCCTCGCGGTAAAACTTGGAGGTGTCGAATGCATTTATTGCTTAACTTCGGCTTCGATATCCTTTGCTTTGTTTTCCATTGGCTTCTCTGGATTAACTCCGAAAGAGACGGTTAACGCCTCCCCACCAGCGGTATCACTTTTCTTTGTCACTATGCTTTCTTTGAGTTTAGTCTTGGGATTTGGAGCTGATAAAGCAGACGAAGTAGGTGAATCTCAGTTTTTGTCCTACGAAACTCCGCGCATCGAAACGATGTCCACGCAGTATTCGCGAGAGCTTGCAAAGTATTTAAAAGAGTCCGGAGCAAAAATGTATGGCGCGTTTTGGTGCAGCCACTGCTTGGACCAAAAAGAAGAGTTCGGAAAAGATACGGAGCTTCCTTACGTGGAATGTTTCCCAGATGGTTGGCAGAAAGGAACCGAGATAGCGAAAGTCTGCGCAGACGCGAAGGTAAAAGGATTTCCAACCTGGGTAATTAACGGCAAGACTTTAGAGGGCGATAAAACTTTGGAAGAGTTAGCGAAGGAAAGCGGGTTCAAAACGCAAACGCCTTTTGAAAGTCCAAGTTCGGAAAGCTCGAGCTCTATTCCCGATTTTCTCCAATAAGTATTATTTGCAAGAAGATTTTTGTTGTTTAGAAGTAAACAGAGACGAACACACGTTCTTCTTTTCTCTCTCTCTCTCTCTCTCTCATCTTTTCTTCGCTTTGGCTTTCGCTCTTGTTGTTGTATAGTATCATCCTGCCCTCGAACGTCAAACGAGCGTGTGTGAAATCCAGATTTTTTCTCCAGAAAATTTAGGTCACACGCCTCCTTCTTCCCTTCTTCTTCCTATTTCTCGTCCCTGGCGTCGCCGCCCACACACACCATTCAGGAAGGAGTACGTAGCGAGAAGTGAAACAAAAATAAAATAACCACGAGCGAAACATTCCTCACATAAACCGCGCGACGTTCCTCTTTCAGCGAGAGAAGAAAGGAAGAGAAAGTGAACGAAAGAATATAAGTTAATAAGGGATGGTCAAAATTTCTCCCCTCTCTTCGAAAGAATGCGCGCACGCGGACTCCGTGTGGTCCGTCTGTTTTGCTTCGTCGTCGTCTTCTGAAAGCGATTTGATTTTCACTGGATCGCTCGACGAAACTGTGAGCGCGTGGAAAGCCAACGATTCTGGAGAAATAGAGAAAAAAGAAGATTACATTGGACACACATTAGGTGCTATTTCAGTTGCTGCGAGTGATTCTGGGTTGGTGGCGAGTTCTGCGTTAGATTCAATGATACGCGTTTGGGAATTAGAATCGTCAGAAACGAGGACAGTTATTGAATGCGCCCCGAGCGAGTCGTGGGAGGTTGCGTTCGAGCCTGGTAAAAATTCGAAACACGTCGCGGTGGCAGGTGGGGTATCTGGCACCGTCAAACTCTTTTCAACTGTAGAAAATTCGACCAATAGTACCTCTGCGCATCAAACTCATAACGACGCCAAATTCTCCTATGAAGTGCCAATCCGAGAGGAGCACCAAAATAGGTTTGTGTATTCGGTGGCTTATTCAAGCAGTGGTAAATACATCGCGTGCGGTACGGTCAATGGCACGGTCGCTCTCTTTGACGCAGAGAGCGGAAAGCTCTTAGGTCAATTTGATGGTCATAAGCTGCCAGTGCGAAGCGTGTGCTTCTCCCCGGACTCGAAATGTTTGTACACCGCCTCGGACGATGGTTTTATACACATATACGATGTCAATAGCAAGCAGATGATCGATTCGTTCTCTGGTCATACATCGTGGGTATTATCAATAGCGGTCTCTCCAGATGGGAATAGCTTAGTATCTGGTTCAGCAGATAAATCTGTGAAGTTATGGGACGTTTCCTCGCGGCAGTGTATCCAAATCGATAAAAGCCACAAGGATGCTGTTTGGGGAGTTGGCTTTAATTCGCACGGTACTCGCGTGGCGTCCGTTTCAAGCGATAAGAGTATATCAACGTTTACGTATAATTGAAATATACATAAATTGAATAAGTACACATCCTCCTCGCAAGCTTCTCGCGCTCGCGTGCCTTTTTTTAAAACGCCGTCTCATGGCCTCCCCCCCGGAGGTGCCGCCCCCCCGAGCTGCTGCCCCCGGGCATGCCGGGGCCTCCTCACACCACAAAAACCAAAAAAAAAGAAAAGAAAAGAAGAAAGATTCTTTATTACGCAGGCAATCGCGCGCGCGAATACTTTATCCGAAGAAACCGGGTAACTTTAATTCGTCACAGAAAAGAACGAGCGCGTATTGTGCACGCAAATACTCTGCAAGAGAAAGAATTGAAACATGGCCTCGTCCATTTTTGCTTCCTCCTCCGCGAGCTTGCAAAGAACGACGACGACGACGACGACGACGACGACATCCTTTCCGATGAAGAAGATCCTGCCTCCCCGAGGTCATCCTCTTCGTCCTTCTTCCTCTTCGCCGTGCGCGTGCGCTACTCGCACCAACGCGGTTCGAGGAGGTGGTGGTAGTGGTGGAGGAGGATGCATTCGCCGCTCAAACTCCATCGTCATGACAGCTGCGAGTGCGTCCTCATCTTCGTTCGCCAACGGAGGCAGTGGGAGCACCGCTGATTTTACAAGGACCAACGCCACCGCCACTTCGAGAACACACAACAACAAAAAAGGAGGAGGAGCAGGCAAAAAAAAACAGAGCAGAGGAAAAACGTTGATTGTGACGGCTGGAACTGATTATTATGAACTTTTAGGAGTCTCGAGAAGCGCGGATTCGAAGGAGTTGAAACGAGCGTATCGTCAACTCGCCCGAAAATATCACCCAGATGTGAACAAAGATCCAGGGGCTGAAGATAAGTTCAAAGAGATTTCGAACGCATACGAAGTTTTATCAGATGACCAGAAGAAGGCTATCTACGATCAGTACGGCGAGGCTGGGTTGAAAAATGGGATGGGCGGAGGCTACGGTGGTGCTGGTATGGGTGACTTTACGAATCCTTTCGATTTATTCGAGTCCTTTTTTGGCGGAGGTGCTGGGATGGGTGGAATGGGTGGAATGGGTGGAATGGGTGGACGTTCCTCAGCGCAAGCACGGAATAGACCGACACAGGGTGATGACGAACGTTTCGACTTGGAAATCGACTTTTTGGAAGCTGTATTTGGGTGTGAAAAGGAGTTAGATGTGATGCGTTTGGAAGATTGTGATACGTGCTCCGGATCTGGTGTCAAAGCTGGCACGCGCCCGAGTACCTGTGGAACTTGTGGAGGTCAAGGCCAAGTTATCGCTACCGTCCGTACGCCGCTTGGTAACTTTCAGCAAGTCACAACGTGCCAAGCTTGTGGTGGTAACGGACAGACTTCAACCCCGTGCCCAAAATGTGGTGGTGATGGCAGAGTTCGAAAGAGTAAACGTATATCTCTGCGAGTGCCTGCGGGTGTAGATTCTGGTTCACGTTTGCGTGTAAGATCTGAGGGTAATGCCGGAAGAAAAGGTGGACCTCCCGGGGACTTGTATGTTTTTATCGCTGTTCGCGAAGATCCAGATTTGAAGCGTTTTGAAAGCATAAATATAAGTACAACTGTGACCATTCCGTATACGAAGGCTATTCTTGGAACTACAGTGAAGGTGCGCACTGTCGATGGCACTGTTGATTTAAAAATTCCCACTGGAGTGCAGCCCGGTGCTACACTTCTCATGGCAAAGCGCGGGGTCCCGAAGTTGGGAAATCCCAACGTACGAGGGGATCAATACGTTAAGGTGAAAGTGACCATTCCAAATAAGATCAGCAACGAAGAGAAAGCGTTAGTCGAGGAGCTGGATAAAAGCCAGAACTAGATAAAGTAAGATAAAAACGGGCTCTTTGTAATGTAAAAAGGGAGAGGTAAATTCTTTGACTCAACAAAAATATGCGACTTCTCTCAACGCATCTTCTTGACAAAATACAACAGCGCTATAGCTATTACAGTTCCAAAAACAGCCGTGATGAGTGCTATAGTAAAGGCTAACGTGACTATTTGATTGTTTACTTTTTTCGGCAGCTTCGCTTCTTGAGCAATGGGAGTCACCTTCACGTTATTAAAGTTGTTTTTCTGTTTGTTTTTTCTTAGTTTTGGTCTCGGGGGTAGCTGCAATTTTCAATTTTGAGCAATTTTTTGAGTCGTGGTGAGAAAAAAATAAAAAATGAAAAGGGGGTCAGTCACTCGCGGCTATCGAATGAATTTCGACGACGAAGAAGAAGAAGAAAAAGAAACGGGACGGAAACGCGGGAAGCAACAGAAGTCAACGAAGGAAAATACGTACGTCAGAGTTGTGTCCTAGACCTAATCCCGCGGATTCTCCCTCTCCAAGTTCAGTAATCACAGCCATTCTCTCTCTCTCTCTCTCCCTCTCTCCCAAAGAATATTTTTTACGACGTATTTATGTGAGGACCCGTCGCAAAAAAACAAACTACAAACAGCAGAAGAAAAAAGAGCTCACCCATCATCATCGCCACTCCTCCTTCCTCCTTCAGCATGAACGAGTTGAGAAAAGGTGTGCCCGCTACCAGCACGGTGCTGCTTTTTCAGATGTCCGAGCTTATGCTTACGTGTACTTTCAGAGGAAACGGAAGCGCTAGGGAAGGTGCTTCGTCGTTACGTCGGCTTACGTCTTCGTCGTTGGCTTCATCATCGTCATCATCATCAATAACAACAGCAACAACCTTTGCGCAGAGGAGTAAAATTTGTTATAGTTTTTTACAAAACAACTTCAGTAGCAGAGTTCAGAGTAGAAATTTATCGGCGCTCAAAAATAGATACACGCGCAATGAAGGGCGCGCTATTGGAACTATAGGCTCTGAACGGTACTTCAGTCATTCGAATACGAATATGCGTCGTCGCGCGCGCGATTTCCACTCGTGCGCGCCCGCGTGTGGAAAACGACAGTCTGGCTCGAACACAACTTCAACAAACAAGGACGACAGGAGCAACAGCAGAAACAAGGGAGAACCTTCGCGGGTAGGACTACGAGTGAACAAAGACATCACCTCAAAATTTGTAAGGTTAGTGAATGATACAGGAAAAGAAGACGAGGATAGCAAAGATAAATCTACGACCCACGAAATTCTATCCATCGAGAAGGCTTTGCTGAAGGCAAGTAAAGCAAATCTGGATCTCGTCGAGGTGAGTCCAAACGCATCGCCACCCGTGTGCCGACTGATAGATTATGAAACATACCGTTTTGAACAGAAGAGGAGAGAAAAAGAGCAAAAGAAAAAACTAAATCTGAGGAAAAAAAGCGACGTAGTACGCGAATTACGAATTACTTCTAGAATTGACGACCATGATTTGAGTAAGAAGACAGAAAATGCGAATAAGTTCTTGCTAGAAGGTCACAAAGTCCTGTTCCGAATTAACTTCAAAAATGCTCACGACGAGATCGGACTTGACAAACGTTTGATGAAAGGTAAAGACGTGATGAAACGTGTGGAAGGTTGGTTACAAGATTACGAACTCGAGAAAGAACCAGGTATGGTTGGTCCCAATAGCTGCACTATGATGATTAGACCGATAAAAAAAAAGGTGCAGTAGCCGCAGACACTTAGCATTTCTAAAGCAGAAGAAAGAAGACTAGACGAGCATACAAATAATTATGTACAATGTATAGTGGATTCTCGTGTATACTTTTCAGATTTTCAACGTCTCATCTAGGTCCTGATGATCCCTCGCTCCCTTTTCTCACCCATACGCAATAATTTTCTCCAAAAGTTGCTACGTCCCAGATAGTTCCGTCCTGGGTTGGAGGAGACCAGTCATCAGGACCAATTTTCATGTACAAGCAGTCGTCAATCTTCGCAGCGTAGGCTCTTGTACCATGTGGTAACGGAACTATCTCGACGTCTGACTTGTAATGAATATCCATCTTCTTACGTATGGCTAATAAATCTCGAATCGGTTTGTGCAAGTGACTCCAACCATCCTCGAATATGTGATCCCAAAACACGCAAGGAGTTCCTGGATGAGTCAAGATGTAAGCGTATCCTTGCATCTCAGTTCCAGAGGGAAACCTCCAATGTCCTTGACTACTTCCGGTATCGTGATTTTCGATAAATGTAACAGCTCGACTCGACCACCATCCAAGAAGACCAGATGGTTTTCCTTCATGCGATAATCTCCAATATTCTCCATATTCCATGACGGCGTGCAAAATACCTTTAAGAGTTACATCGAAAGCACCTGGGTTGGTCTGCCCAGTTGATCCGGTCATTGCACCCTTCTTTCTAGCTGGATCTGCTGCTTCAATCCATTTTATAATTCTACCTCTGTGTTCGTCCTGCGGATGACATGGCTTCCCGTCGTCTTGGTAGCTCAAGGAGTCCCAGTATTCCCCAACAGAAAATTCTGGTTCTGTTCCTTCAATGTAATCGCTTACATGTCTTCCGCTGAAACCTTTCACATAATCTAAACGCCAACCATCGAAACCAATTTCGCGTCTCATAAATTGAAGCCATTCTGTGACATCCTTTTTAACAAAATCTTGCGAGTGATCAATGTTAGGAGCACAATGAATGCATTCCCCTTCTCCGTGATTTCCCTTACCACCAAAGTTCGGATCATTGCAAACGATCGCGCGCTCATCCCAGTCTAACTTACCCCCGAACTTGTTCCACAAACCGTTCGAACCTTGGGCATGGGCACATCTATGATTTAATACCGCGTCACCAAGTACAATTATGTTGACATCATGAAAGGCCTTGATAAGGTCTCGCAACTCTTTCTCAGTACCATATTTAGAATCAAGTGTGTATAAATCCCTCGGCATGTAGCCTTCAGGAGATACTGAGTCAGTGGGTGGTGGGAGCCACACTGTGTTGAAGCCATATTCTTTGATTTTTGGAAGAAGTGAGTGAATATGCCCATACCAAGATTGAGTAGCGCCTTTGACTCTAGTAGAGTCCCAGTGAAATCCTTGCAGTAAAATTTCGCGACCACCAGTCCCTTTCTTCTTTTCTGTAGTCGGTTTCTGTTGTAAGCCGAGCTTCACAATGTCAATATCTTTCGCTCTCGTACGTGCAGCTTCCGCTTGACGCTTTAGCATTCTCATCTTTTCGTCTGCTTCGTTCTTTTGCAACTCTGCTTTCTCGGTTTCAATTTGCAGCTCGAGATCTTTCTTTAAAGATATCAAACCGCGCTGAATGGCTTCAGCTTTCTTTTCAGCCTTCGAAATGGCATCGACGACTCCGTTATACCACGCTCGAACGGAACTTTCATTCAATATGCCATTTTCAGGAACAGTCAAACTTGCAAAAGCTGAAGCATAAAAAATCTCAGTTGTACCAAACATATCCATTTGTTCCTCGTATGAAATTTGCAAATCATCCGCCGCAGCCTGGGCTATACTAGACGCTATTCCCACACTTCGGACTAATTCAAGATATTTCTCTCCGACTTCATCAACCAAGGTTCGAAGATGAACAAATTGACTTTTATCCTCGGCTGCCGAAATTTTTGAGAGCTCAGAAATATACGCTTTGAAGGCTTTCTCGGCTGATTCTCTCGTATCCTCGGCTACTTGTATGCACAACAGAGTTTTTTGCTCAGTTTCTTCGATCTTCTTCGATGCGCTTTCTTGCATCTCCTTCGGAGTCAACTTTGATTCTGACTTTTGAAGTTCTGGAAGCTGGATCGAATAGCCCTGTCCAGAGTTGTCAAACCAAGTAGTATTGTTCTTTCCTACAAGGCAAAATCGCACTTGTGAAATAGAAACAACATTCAAATCAAGCTCAATAAAACTATGAGAGCCGAGCAAGGGATGCGTCACTCTCTTCAACGGCGTCTGTACTGCCTGATCATCGTGTGATTTTGTTTCAGGTGGACGCATCGTTTCTGGTGGAGCTGTCCATAAATCAGATCTTCCACCACGCGGAACGATGCCCCAATGCAAATGCACATCATCCGGAATATTCGTTTCAATTCTGCAGGTCACCGCACCGTTCTTTCTCTCGAACGCCGACAAAGAATTGCCCTCTACCAACGCACCAATGCGATACGCGTTTTCAGATTCCAAAAATATTGTTGAATTTGAGCCCCCAAAGTCAATCCAGGGACCTTCGACTAGCTTTGCTGGAACTTGAATTTCAGTAAGCACGCGCTTTCTCATTTTCGTTTTCACTATCCTTGGCACCATTTTCTTCTCGTATTTTTTACCGTCACGCATAAAGATCCTATTTTTCGTCAGTGTCGCTGAATTTGAACTATCCATCGAGCGATTCGATGATGCGTTATAATCTATCGATCCGAATTGGGCAGCAGCTTTCGCCTTCCTTCTTTTTTCGGCTTCTCGCTCCATTATTCGCTTGAACAAATCACCTGCGCTGACTACCTCCGAAGAATGTATATCACTCCCGTCCACTTTCGCAGCTTTCGCTGCCGAAAGAGGAGGAGGAATAGGAGGAGTCGGTTCTTCCTCGATCTCAACTTCAATTTCCTCCATTTCTTCGACGTCGATCTCTTCTTCCACGAAAGTTTCGTTTACTTCAATATTTGGAGGTGGCGGAGTCGGAATTTTCACGTGGAACGAGTCCCCGTTTTGTGGCTTAAACCACTGATCTGAATTCTCGTCTCTGATCACAAAGTTGATGGCGTGCGCAGCTTCAGATATATCTCCAGAAATCTCAATCGATCCTCCCACCTTTGTTCTCAATCGATCCCGAGTATTCCTTGATTTAAAAAGAGTTTGACAGGCGTCAGCATTGAATGGACGCGTGTTCTCTGGTTGAAGTTCCACCGGTGGTTCATGAAACGCATGCAAATGGTTTGGATCTCGAGCAACTCCCCAGTGCAAGAAAAGTGATTCGTTGCCCTTCTTGCAGTCGAGAGTCGTTTCGATCGTGACGCAATATTTGACGCCGTTTGTCGTCACTTTAACCACGACATCATGGGGCGTGTTGGTCTTCTGCATGACCACGAATTCGTGCTCACCAAAAACCTCCCTCGTCTTGAGTTTCGAGTTCAAAGCGTACATGCTCTTAACGCCGAGTTCGTCTTCGAGAAGCAGGTTCTGTCCGTCTCCTTGTCCTCCTCCTCCGCTCACTCCTTGCGAGCCGACCGGAGAAACTATCGCAGAAACGGCAACGTTGCTCTTGCTCTTAGCAACGGTGTTTCTCGCGAATCGTCCCGCCCGGGAGGAGGAAGGACGAAAACTCTGCGTGCCGTGATGCTTGAACTGCTTCTCGTGCGAGAACATCGAAGAGGAGGAAGAAGCAACCGGCTTCTTTGAGAAGAAAGAAGATGAGGAGGAGGAAGGGGAAGAGGAGGTTCCAAGACCGTTTGTTCGGATCGATCTCGCGTCCATCATTGGGATCGATCCAAGCACTAGCGCACTCTTCGCCATCGCGTGCTCCATACTTTCGCGCCGATCAGAACGAGCGTGTCGGAAAAGTGTTCGTTTTGACGATTCAATGAATTTTTTACCGCACGCGGGAGCGAAAGGCTCATATGAAGGCTCCAAAAGGCGGGAATAAAATAACAAGTTTTTCTTTTGTGCGGTTTTGGTGTTAAAAAAACAGGGAACAGGGGCCCCCTTTCATTTTTATTATTTTGGCGGGAAAATATCGCCCCTCCCCCTTCGAAATCCACATTGATACCAATGTGCGCGCCTCCTCTTCCTCTTCCCGTTTCTCTTCATCCTCCTCTCCTTCCTCGAAATCAACAGCAACAGCAACATCTTCTGCAACAACGTAAACGAGAACGAACGCGCGTCTCGGCGAGAGGTAGGAATGAGCATCCTCGAGCGGTCGTTTTCTCCTCCTCTTCTTTCGAAACAACAACGGAAGAAGTCGTCGTCTTATCAGACGAAAGAGTGACGGTGCATATTTGTCGTCCCAAGTCCGAAGATGCAGTCATAGAATATTACATCGAAAAGAAACAATTGGATGCGGATCCGTATTGGGCCGCTTTGTGGCCTAGTTCGCGTGCATTATCAGCGCACCTCGCACTTATGCACTTTGACGGTGAGGCAACAGAGCACTCTGACGGCGGGTTTTCGTTACGAGGGAAAACCGTCGCCGAACTCGGTTGTGGGCTTGGCTTAGTGGGTATAACGCTGGCAAAGTTAGGAGCAAAGTCGGTGACTTTGTTTGATAGAGAACCTCTGTGTTTAGAATGCGCCAGCAGGAGTGCTGAACTCAACGAAGTAGAGAGTATTGTTACAACGGAAGTGTTGGACTGGAACTCTCGCGCCGACGAAAATAAGTTCAACAGCTTTGATATTTTAGTTGCCGCTGATGTTCTGTACGAACGGCACGCAGTTGAACCAGTGAGCAAATTTTGCTCGAGTTTCGTCAAAGCGAATGGAGGCCAAATTTTCATAGCGGATCCACCGCTCCGGGCTCCGCAGAATCGCGAGCTTTTCAAGAAGATAATGGTAGAAGAGAAACAAACAAAACTTGTTTCGGAAAAGAGAAGAACGCACGCGCAGGACGAAGTGCTCGTCCTCGAGTTGACTAGATTATGAAAAAACATTCCTGTGTAATAATAAGTGTTGTATGTGTATAGCCTACCGCGGATTCTTCTTTCGACTTGTAAAAGCAGACGGCCAGACGGCATATGCTTTCAGCTTTTCTCCCCCCTTTTTTGGTGGCTGCTGGATTTTTTTTGTCTCCTCTCTCGTCTCTTGCGTCAGAAAAAAACACGACGCGAGGAAAGAGAGACAATAACAACAACGACAATAACAATACAAAAAGAAAATGTTGCGCCGTCACTGTTTCAAAGAAGGATCGTCCAGCATCGCGAATGTTTATCGTCGATTAACGGAAATCACTGCTTCTTCTTCTTCTTCTTCTTCTTCTTCTTCTTCTTCCTCCTCCTCCTCATCATCATCGCCGTCGTCGTTCTCAACATCGAGAAAAAGAGTTTCGCAATTTTCGACGACTAGTCCTTCGTTTTATCTCTTTCCCGCAACGTCGTTGTCGATGTTCGCGCCGGTAAACACTTCTTCAACACAAACCACAGAGTCTACGAAAATTTCAGCGATTTCGACAACGATGCGCCACCAGCAAGAGAGAAGGGGATATGCCAAAGCGGCAAAAAAAGGTTCTCAGAGTAAATCGAAAGCGTCTCAGGGCCGGCGCGGTGGGAAAAGTAGTGGTGGCGGTATGGGCGAACTTAAAAAAGACCCAAAATTAGAGGCAGCTTTTGACAAATACGTCAATCTGCTGGTAAAGGCAGTGAGGCCGACAGAAATAAAGACTCAGAAGCTCACGCAAGCGCAATTGGAAGAGTACGAAGCTAAAGCGAAAGAGTATAGCAGGAAAAAAATGCAGCAGCACAGGGCAATGCAGAAAGACTTGAATGATAAAATCCGTCTGAAAGCTGCAGCATGTAACGCTCTACCGGAAGGATTCCTCCGAGAACACGCTTGGACGGAAGATCGCACGATGTTCTCCCCCAAACGAAGGATGCCAGTGGCAACCCCATCTATACAGGGATATGCGGAGAATAAGCTCGCCGCTGATGAGGCAGCCGTTGTTTCCAACGTTGGGTTAGGAAAAAGATGATAGACGAGAGTTCAAAATGGCACCACCACTTGATATAATTTAAATAAATGAATGTAGATAGATACTATTAATGACGTTAGTTTTGAAAGTTATTGATTTTAAGCATTTTCACGCAAGACTTTGACGACAGATTTGAAGGCAAACCATTCCGGAATTTCTTCTCCACCTCGTAACATTTTTCGAAACTTTGTACCAGAAAGTTTTTTCACGGACAAGCCTTCCTTTTCAGCCACATCTGCCGTAACGTATCCTTTTTCATCGGTATAGACAACATTCAACGAAGGAACAGTTTTCATTCCAAGCTCCGCCGCGTTTTGCTTTGCCAAATCTTGAGCGTCGTAAGCACCATAGAAATCTTCACCATCAAGAGAAGATTTGGAACCAGCCATATCACGACCAATAATGAAGTGAGTGCAACCGTAGTTCTTTCGAATAATCATGTGCTGAATCGCTTCTCTTGGACCTGCCATATGCATAGAATATGGAAGGTATGCCCAACGAACTTGCGGGTTTTTCGTTTCCTCTTTGAGCACGACATAAGTCTTATATCGAACCAAGCCTGAAATATCATCATCTTGAGTGGGACCCATGGTTGGGTGGACCAAAACTACTGCACCCTCGCCAACGTTCTCCGCATCAAGTGCTCTGGTGAATAACTCATAATGAGCGCGATGGATGGGATTGCGACATTGGAAAGCTACGACATCCTTTCCTTCGGGTAAATCAGCGCGGACTTCAGCCGGAGTTGGCGTAGCATACTCTCTGACCGGCATGGCCAAGCCTTCAAGTGAACCGCCGATGTAGTATCTTCCTCGTTCTTCCGCGATCATATGAACACCAGGATGTTCAATAGAAGACGTACCGTAGCACATCTTCGCTTCTTTCGGCTTGTTCGGCCTCCATTTGGAATCCACTGTTAACACTGCGACAGATTTTCCCTTGTACTTCAATAAAACTTTATCACCCACTTTGGTCTCTTCGCAGTCCGTGTCCAAAACGATCGGTAAGCCAAAAAGCAAGTTTGAGCCTGGAAGACGCATATTCTCTACGACGTGATCGTAGGTTTCGGCGTTCATGAAACCAGTCAAAGGAGAAAATCCTCCTACACACAAGAGCTCAACGTCGCACGCGTTTCTGTCGGAAAGCTCGAGAGTCCTCGTGGCAGAAGCTTCCACGGATGCAGCTTTCGATGGGTCAACCATCAAGTTGACGAGCTTATCGCCGTGCGGACTGATTAAGCTGCAATCGAATTACAAGAAAAGGAGAAATAATGCGTCAGACCTTCTTTTCAACAAACACCGCGCCACTGCTTTTTTTTCAACAGTTGTTGGTCGCGAGAGAGGAGGAGAAAAAGAAGAGCGGCTCCCTCGAGGTTTTTAAAATAACCACAAAAATCAAAAAAAGAACCGACGAACAGACGAACACCCTCTTCTGTCAGTTCTAGAAAAAAGAAGGAAAAGAAGAGAGGAAAAAAGATCGATCCGGAGGAGGAAAAAAGACGCGCGCGCAGCCGGGTGAGCGCGAACGCACTCCTCTTTCCTTCTAACGCGGGAAATAAGTTCTTGAGCTCAGAGATTTGAAAAGAGAAGCTCAACGCAATACAAAGGTGTAGGACGCACTTCTTAGACATTGCAGACATGGCGGTCGTTTGAAACGAGCGCGCGGGCGCCACTCCTCTTTGTTGAAGCGCTGAAGCGATGCCACTCGATGGGACTTTGGAAAAAAGTAACGTTCTTAAGCCAGCGCTCGAAGTAGACTCAGCGCTGACGGGAGCGGCGAATGAGGATACTCTGGAAACGCTCGAGGCTAGTTTGCGAACAGATCTTCGGACGGCTGAACTCATGAGTGCGTTCGCTCGTCTCGTAAAAAGAGATGTTTTTGTTTACTTATGAGGATAGGGAGTCTAGCTTTTTTTTCCGAGACCCGTCTGCGAAGTCTCGAGTCTGAAAAGAAGACGAGAACGAGAACGAGAAAAATCAGGGTTCAGGCACCAGGCTGTCAGGGGAGTAGGGAAAAAAAATTCAATTCTCTCCTCTCTCTTCTGACTCTCCTCTCCTTGATACCCACACAATCGAGGAATTCCTTTCCTTCACTTTCTTTCGTTTGCGCGCACGAACGTTCACGTAAACACGCACAAAGAGAGAGCGAGAGTGAGAGAGAGGGAATTAAAAAAAAGACAAGCTGAGAGAAAGAAAGAGACCGAGACTTTAAAGTTAAAGTTCGAGAGAGTGAGAAAACAACGACGAACGACAAACACAAAGAGAATTTTTGGAAGCAAATATTAATAAATGTCCACTGGATCTCCACTTCCACCTCGTTCCTCGGTGGAACAAAATACAGATATACAGAAAGAAAATACTCCCAATTACACCGGAGATGGGAAAAACGAACAGAGGAAAAGTGCTCCAAAAGCTCTCTGGGAATGTAACATATGTTTGGAGACAGCTAAAGAACCCATCATCACGCAGTGCGGTCATTTGTACTGCTGGCCGTGCATTCACAAGTACGTTTTCCTTCCATTCTCACATCAAAATTTTTTTTCAAGACGGTCGATCAACATCCTCATTGTCATCGACACGTGCGGTTTTATCTAACATTTGTCCTTCTCATTCTCTAAACAGATGGCTCATAATGTATCCCATGCATCGAAACTGTCCTGTGTGCAATAAAGACATCGTGGAGGAGTTACTCATTCCTCTGTACGGAAACGAGTCGGACTGGCAGCCCTCTCGAAAAGAAAATGGGGGCGGTGTCGGCGTTGGTGTTGGTGTTGGTGGTGTTGGTAGAAGTGGAAGTGGTGGTGGAAATGTTGACGATAATGGCAGTGGTAAAGAAATGGACGCACGAAAGATTCCATCTCGACCACAAGGAGTGCACTTACCTCCAAATCCAAACACTACGAACAGTCTCGCTCAAGCGAGTCCAACCGATGCTGGTGACCTGATGCGAGTCGCGGACGCGTATCCACAGCAGAACAACAGAAGGTTTGGATCAAGTGTTCCTGGCGTTGCGTTCCAGTTCGGGTTTAGACTTTTAGTTACAGGGGAAAGTCCCGGCTATGCTCAGCAGCAAGCTTTACTCAGCTGGATGCTTCTGCTTTTAGGATCTTTTGTCGTGTTTTGCCTGTTGGTGTTTTGATCTCTTCTTCCTCTCGACGTAGATTAAGTGAACAACATAACTTGTAACATATTTCCTCTTGTACATGTATTTACTCGTATGACGTGCTGCTCTGCCTTCATTACGCGCGTAAAGAAAAAACAAAATCCTTGCACTCGTTACATCTCTCTTCGTTAAAAAAATAGAAAAATACAAATATTACGCATTTTTACGCTTCCCGCAGCTGAAGTTCAATCAATTCTCGATTTCCTTTTTCTTCAATCTTCAGACAACAAATCACACGACAAAAAGAGAAATAGAAATGCTGAAACGCTCGCTCAAGCCATTAGCGCGTCTCGCTTCGGCGTCTCCTTCTTCACCTTCCTCCTTCCCCTCCTTATCGTCTCCCAGGTTCGATTTTAAACAATTTTTTTCGCAACTGCGCGCGGAGAAGAACCGAAAAAAAGAAATCCGCCGTCTTTCATCTGTTTTGTTCAATCGTCGTTTCTTCTTTTTTCTTCTTTTTTCTCCTTCGATTCGTGTGTGACGACGACTGAGAGAAGAAAATTCAGCGACTTTATATATATTGAACGCGTACCGGAATGAAGTGGTTCTCTTCGCTCGGGAACTCGAGAATCGATACTTATGCCCTAGTTGATTTTACTGGATAGATGCGCTTAATAAATATTTTTGGAACGCTCACCGTTTGTTCTCTTTCTTCGCCTATTCTTCTTCATGGAAAACAACACAAAAAACAGCAGCAGTTATTATTTTGCGAGAAGCAGTAATGCTTTGACGCCGTCATCAGGTGCTACTGGTATTCTGCGGCGCGGGTACGCTTCTAAGGATTTAAAGTTTGGGGTCGAGGCGAGAGCTCTGATCCTCCAAGGATGTGATCGTTTGGCAGATGCCGTCCAAGTCACGCTCGGACCAAAAGGTCGGAACGTTGTCATCGAACAAAACTATGGTCCACCGAAAATAACAAAGGATGGCGTGACGGTTGCGAAAAACGTCGAGTTCAAAGACAAAATGATGAATCTTGGTGCTTCCCTCGTTAAGCAAGTGGCAGTATCCACGAACGATGTGGCGGGTGACGGAACTACAACAGCAACTGTTCTGACGAGAGCAATATTTAGTGAAGGATGCAAGTCCGTAGCCGCTGGGATGAACCCGATGGATTTGAGAAGAGGCATCCAGCAAGCCGTAGATGTGATTTTGAAGGAATTGCAGTCTACGCGGAAAATGATTTCAACAACGGAAGAAATTGCTCAAGTCGGCACAATTTCTGCTAATGGGGAGCGTGAAATTGGTGATTTGATCGCTAAAGCTATGGAAAAAGTTGGGAAAGAAGGCGTGATAACTTGCGCGGTACGCCCTCTCATTTCTTCTCTTACTTTTTTTTTTCGCTCCCTCGCTCTTTCGTGCACAAAAAATACTCCAAAATCGGGAATGATGTCAAAAAATGACTGTATTTAGCCAGATAGCACACATTCGTGTGTGAATTATCGCTTGTGCTAATGACGGATATATGTCATAGTTACACTGACTCGAAAAGCAGGATGGATTTTTTGTTGGTTTGCGCAGACGTAAGAAAGCTTTTCAGGGGGGGGGGCTTAAAATTAATCAATCCATCAATGAATTATTTTCTCGGCAGAAAAGCCAACTGACCTTTTTCACGTGCACTTTTACTTACATAAATAGGACGGAAAAACGCTCGAAAATGAATTAGAAGTCGTAGAGGGGATGAAATTTGACCGAGGCTACATTTCTCCTTACTTCGTGACCAATCCGAAGACGCAAAAGTGCGAGCTCGAGAATCCCTTTATTCTGATTTTTGAGAAGAAAATTTCTGCATTGACGCCTCTGTTGCCTATTCTTGAATCTGTTTTAAAGACACAGAGACCATTGCTGATTGTCGCAGAAGACGTCGAATCTGAAGCCCTCGCAACTTTAATCGTGAATAAGTTGCGAGGTGGAGTGAAAATCTGCGCCGTCAAAGCTCCTGGATTTGGGGATAACAGAAAAGCTAACTTGCAGGACATTGCTATTTTGTCTGGCGGGACTGTCATTAGCGAGGATCTCGGGTACAAACTCGAAGAGGTTGAGATGTCCATGTTAGGATCTGCAAAGAAAGTAACCGTTTCCAAAGACGATACCATTTTACTGGACGGTGCAGGTGAGAAGACAGCCATTGAGGAAAGATGCGAGCAGTTACGCGATTTGATTGCAGAGTCCCAGTCTGATTATGACAGAGAAAAAATGACTGAAAGACTCGCAAAACTTTCTGGAGGCGTTGCCGTGTTGAAAATAGGCGGCTCTTCCGAAGTCGAAGTGGGTGAAAAGAAAGATCGCGTAGTAGACGCACTTAATGCAACGAAAGCTGCTGTTGAAGAAGGAATTGTACCTGGTGGTGGTACTGCATTGCTTCATGCCACGAAAGCTCTTGCTGTGCTCGAGGAAAGCATGACGAACTTTGATCAAAAAATTGGCGTACAAATTGTGCGATCAGCTTTAAAAGTTCCCATGCGAACTATTGCAAATAACGCGGGCGTCGAAGGCTCGGTCATTGTCGAAAAGGTGTTGGGATTTGAAGACAAAGGTAAAGGTTATAATGCAGCGACTGATGAATTTTGCGACATGGTCAAGGCGGGTGTAATTGATCCATTGAAAGTTGTTCGAACGGCGCTCATTGACGCATCGGGCGTTTCCTCTCTGATGTTGACGACAGAGTGCATGATTACAGAGAATAAAGAAGATGCTAATGATGGTGTTCCTGGACCTGGAATGCCTCCTGGATTCTAAATAAATTTCTAAATAATAAGTAAATACAACACGAATTCTCATGACGTGCTCTTATAGTTGCTACCACAACCTCTCTGCAGCCGATGCGGCGCTCTGCCAGAATTCCTCGTCATCGCTTTCACACTTTGGCTCCTCTCGCTCAAATGGAAGCGCCCGACCGTTTATGATTGCTCTTTGCAGCATATTCACAGGAAGCTCGCGTAACTGCGGATTCATTCCTTTGCAATCTGGGTCATGGCATTTCTGATGATACACGCCACGCTGAAAATCCAAGATCAACATCACGTTATTAGATTTGTGCTGACGTTTTATATTTTCGCAATAACGATTCCCTACTAGATTTAAGATCAAAGTATCATGATCTGGAAAAGCAACCCACGAGCGTACAGCAGCTTTATTCATCTTGGCATCACTCCAGCTATCGAAATCATTGAGCACGAATTCCACGAGTTCAGCACATGGAAGTTCTTTCTGTTTAGTAGGATTTTGAGAAAGTGAATCTCTCCGATATCCATGCCCAGAAAATATGTTTGCACAACCATTGCTCATTTGCGAAAGAGGAACTGTCACGTTGTGATATTCAATCAAGTTTTTGCTCTGTTCCTTATCTATATTTGTGACCAATGAACGATAAAAGATATCGCGCTCTTCCCGATGCGTCCAAAATCTCCTGGTGCACTGTAGTACTTCTTTCTTCTTTGCTTTGCTCGATAAAAATAATCGGAAAGCTCTGTTTCGAGTGTACACTCCTAAATCGATGATTGAATACTGACGCTCAGTTTCACTCTGTTCTTTCCGGATGAAGAGTTTCTCACATCTTTCATCACTCGCCCGTCTTTCGCAAACGGAGTTCCAGAAATCTTTGACAAACTTTCCAACGTGGATGTTCGATTTGAATGCTGCTCCTGGAAGCCTTACTATGACGTGCCGAGAAAATTTCTTGCTGATTTTCTTTGCCTGTCCTATTGACGCTACGTTGCTTTCGGTGATTATGCTTTCTAGTTCGACTACATGTTTATTCAGCGCTATTGTGACGTCATGCTTTTCATATAGCTCTTCTTTTATCAAATCCAGTAAAGCGTCTGTAGACTTTACTCCGTCAACGTCTGCATTAGCGTCGCGATCGAATTCGATGTCGAAGTAAAGATGACATGGTTCGTTATCGCGAATTATTTCGTAGTGATGTCGTTCGTTCTCATTCAGAATAGAGTAATATTCAAAGAACTTCTCTCGAGTAGCTGCGCAAAATTTTCTTTTCTGGTGAAAATTTTCAAACGACCAGCATACGAGTTTCTCCCCCGACGCACTTTCTCCGTTCTTTTTATCTATATGCTCGAAAACTTCATCTTGCAAACCGCGCACGAACCTTGGTTTGCGCTGTTCTTTCTTTTTCTTTCTCTGTTCTTCTATGTTCTTCTTTACTTTTCTTTTTCTCTTCGCTTCCTCGATTTCATACAGAATGTGCTGCCTTTTTTGCCGCTCAGTGAGAGTTGAATCAAGACCGATGGGTTTGCGCCATCTTACTTCGTTGTCGTCGACTCTGTTACTTTGAGAGCTCAATGGTCCACGAGATGATGGCTCTCTCATGGCTTTGGCAACGATAGAAAGGAAATGATTCTGACTTGTGGATTGTGGTGTACTGGAGTAACGAATGAAAGCAATTTTTTAAAAAATGGAGGGAGGAGGAGGAGAAGAGGAGAGGCGAGAATTTGGGCACCCACCCGAAAAGAAAAAGCCGCTGCGCACTCGAAGAGTTTTTTTCAAAACTTCTAAATGTTATTACAATGTTCAGAACTTGTTACGAGAAGTACGTTCTTGTTACTCTCTTCTACTCTCCCAGATTCGATTTGTCAACGAGAAATCACTCTAAACCTGTGTTTGTGTTGCAATGAAAAAGCAAAAAGAAAAAGAGAGAACATGTGAGCGAGTCGTTGAAAGCAGCATTTTTCTCACGCTATAAAGCACAAACTATAAAAAATGTTTCACCGATGTGGCTGTTTTCGCACTAAAATGCTCAACAGATGGAATAGGTGACCATTCATGTAGCGAGTAAAGACGCAGAATTATCTAAATGGGTCTTGAGTAATTCCGTTTGCGTCTTCCGCTCGCGCGAAACAAACGGTCCTTCCGCGAGGACCATGAAAAAAAAGAAAATATAGACAGCACTAATTTTTTTCACTCGACTGTACAAAACAGAGTGAAAGACTCAAAAGCCGTCTCGAATAAATTCGTCGATATACGCTCCCTTCGGCACTACTGACCCCATGAAACCGGGGAAATAGGGAAGATGATTAATTAGAAAGCGTCTCAAACAAAAAGGATGAGAATGACGTAACGAAAAACTACTTCTCGTTAAGCTTCGGATTCTAAACTGATATCAGTGATCCGGTAATTACTCCGGCCTCATTTGACACGCATGAATGTATATTGTGATGTTGTCGTCACAAGCTTCGAGTTGTGCGTATTCTCTTCGTCGTCATCGTCGTCGTCATCTTCGTCGTCATCAAATGTTTGCTTTGAAAAAAATGTAGAGAGAACATCAGGCTCGAAAATCACACGAATATTCCAAGCAGACATTTGCCTCCCCAACCGTTTATTATACGCGTCCGCAAGTCACGGGGGATCCTGTATGATGTGATGACCCAAGTTTGACGGCTCGGGTGGCTTTTACACCGCTCGCCACACCTTCACCTCCGCCGGCTTTTTGGTCGCGAAAATCGAAAGACCGAACAAACAAACAAACGTGATACCGGTTTGTGACCAGGAAAACAGAGCGCAGCACAGCAAAGACTCAGAAATAAAAAGTGAGCTCAGCGCGAAGTGGCCACACGACGCTCAAACAAGAGGTGTCAGAAATAACATGTAATCATCACTGTCTTTGTGTTCATAGGCGCTCTTTATCGGCACGACTTTTTGAATTCGATACCGGTATCCTTGTTGTTTCGCAAGATTGGTTTCGCGCACGGTCTCAAGCCGCCAGCGAAAAGGAAAAGAGGGAGAGAGAGACGGAGAGAGAACAATAAAATAAGGAAATGAGGCTAACCCACCTCGAATATCTGTGTCTCTATCTACCGCCGCATTCTACTCACTCATGCTTGGATGTTTATATGCGTGCACGAAGCGCTCGGAAAAGAAGAGCGCGCGCGATATACACACACACGAACACACACCTCGTCAGAAAAAAAAAGCGGCAATAATTTTGTGTTGAGTCGTCACTTACCCCACAAGTCACAAATTCTTTCGCGTCAAAACAGAACAGACGACAGAGAAACCTTAGAAAAATTCTCGCGGTTGGAAAAAAAAGCGAGAACGCACGAGCACTTTTGTATGTCTCTCCCTTCCGAGTCTCGGGAGAAGGAAGAGCGACGGTCGAAGGAGAAGAAAAAGAGAATGAAGGAGGAGGAGAAGAGAGAAAAGAAGAAGCGACGCGAAATGGAGGGAGTAGGCGTAGGAGGAGGACAACAAGAGGACAAAGAGTTGAAGAAGAAAAAGAAGAAAAGCAAGAAAAAGGACGGCGGCGGCGAAGAAGAACGAGAGGAGGAAAAAGAAGAAGAAGAAGAAGAACACGAGGAAAAAGAAGAACATAATGACGGTAAAAGAGATAAGGCGAATTCACTGCCGAAACCTGGAGACAAAAATCACGTCGTCGTGCAAGTCGATGGTATTCTCTCTTCCGCGACGTTTGCGAGTTTGGACTTGTCCAATCCGACGATGCAAGGCATCAAAGAATTGGGTCACGAGAAAATGACAGAGGTTCAGGCGAGGTGTATTCCTCCTTTGTTAGCCGGACGAGACGTGCTCGGTGCGGCGAGAACTGGATCTGGAAAAACTTTAGCATTTTTGATTCCTTGTTGCGAGCTTCTGTATCACGCTAAGTTTATGCCCAGGAACGGATGCGGAGTGATGGTTCTCTCGCCCACTCGCGAGCTGGCCATGCAAATCTATAGTGTCGCGCAACAACTTATGCAAAAGCACTCTCAAACCCACGGATTATTGATGGGTGGAGCCAATCGACGAGCAGAGGGTGAAAAACTAATTAAGGGAGTAAACCTTCTCGTCGCTACGCCAGGTAGATTACTCGATCACATGCAGAATACACGTGGTTTTCAATACAATTCGTTGAAAGTCTTTGTCATGGACGAAGCAGACCGTATGCTCGATATTGGTTTTGAAGAGGAGATGCGTACAATTGTGAAAATGCTTCCAAAGGACCGACAATCGATGTTATTCTCCGCAACACAAACCACAAAAGTCGAAGATTTAGCGCGCTTAAGTTTGAAAACACCTTTATATATTGGAGTTGATGATTCTAGAGCCGTCTCTACTGCTTCTGGAGTTGAGCAAGGTTACTGTGTCGTTCCGTCTGAGAAGCGCTTTTTGCTTTTGTTTACATTTTTAAAGAAAAATTTGAAGAAAAAGGTGATGGTTTTCTTTTCATCCTGTAACTCGGTCAAATACCACGCGGAATTATTGAATTACATAGACATTCCAGTTTCTGATATACACGGTAAACAAAAGCAGCAGAGAAGAACAACCACATTTTTCGAGTTTTGCAAAGCAGATCGAGGCATTTTGTTGTGCACTGATGTTGCGGCGAGAGGATTAGATATTCCAGATGTTGATTGGATAATACAATATGATCCACCGGATGATCCGAAAGAGTATATTCATAGGGTTGGGCGAACTGCTCGAGGAACCGATGGAAGAGGGCGTGCTTTGTTATTCCTCATTCCAGAGGAACTCGGTTTCTTGAAATATCTCAAGAACGCAAAAGTACCTCTGAACGAGTATGAATTTCCGCAGAAGAAAATAGCTAATGTACAATCGCAGCTTGAAAAGTTGGTGGAGAAAAACTATTACTTGCACACATCTGCAAAAGATGCATACAGAGCGTACATTTTGGCATACAACTCGCACACTTTGAAAGATGTATATAATGTTCACGCTCTTGATTTGGCAGCAGTAGGCTTATCCTTTGGTTTCAGTCGTCCTCCCAAAGTTCAGCTAAATTTAGAATCAAAAGCGAGTAAAGGTAGGGGTAAAGTATCAAATGGTGCGCCTGGTAGTGATTACAGAAGGCAAAAAGGTACTGGCCACGGTTTCAGTGCGAATAATCCGTACGGTAAGAAGGGTTCAGGGGACTCAAGACAGTTCATTCGAGGATAAAAACAAAACGCAGCAGCTTCAAATCCATACCCACTAGACTTATAGTTTTGATTTTCTTATTATACAAATAAGTGGAGGGTTACGTGATGAATGTTTTACTCTCTAAGAGTATTCCTCTTTCTTTCTTCTTCTTTTGCGTTTTCCCCCCCCCCTCTCTCTCTCTCTCTCTCTCTCTCTCTCTCTGCTACAGTTGCTTGTGTGTTGTTCAAGGAGAGACATTTCTTCTCATCGGATTGAGTGCTATTGGTTTACCAGGTGCTCCTTCTCGTTCCACCCCATTTTGAAACGAAGCTTGCGTCGCGGCGAGCCATTCTGAGTTTGTAATTGTGGATGGAGTCGAGCCTGCGATTAGATCGAAGTTGTTCACGTCGTAAAGAACGCGTTTGAAGGAGAAAGACACGGTAAGTTAAAAAGCGAGAGTATCAAAAGAAGACGAAAACGAAAAACGGGATCGTGACGCGAAAGAAGAGGGTAAAAACCCACACAAAATCAGTTCGAAAGAACTCTCTCTCTCGGCGCGCATACCTCCAAAGATTTTCTGCACGTTTACGGCATACAAGCACGCACCACCCGCGGCAAACAAAGTCGCCAACGAAGTGAGAATCGGGCCAGTATAAGAAGGTGAAGGTTTCATCCTTTCGTTGGTCTAATTTTTCCGTTCTTTTTTTCTGAAGCACGAGTGGATTGTGGAGTAAGTGGAGCCCTTGTTCGCGAATAAACTGATTTCTCGATTTTTTGGTTCTTTTTTTTGCTGTGAGGTGGAGCGTCGTTGTTTGTGTTAATTCTGTTTTGTGGTTGTGTTAATTCTCATTCGAACCGCCGCCGCCTCAGAATTAGAGATACTACATATAAACTTATATATCACCGCATCACCTTATTCGCGATGATCACTGCCATGGCTCCTCCTCCCTGTTCGATTTCTTTCATGTCGTTCTCGTCGTCACGCACGTCCAGGACGTTTCTAAATAAGAAAACATTTTCCCTCCCACTGAGGAAGAAGTTTTTGGCAGTAGCCGCAGCGAGTGGCAAATCAGAATGGGACGGAGAAACGGGCACAGTTTATTACGTCGAAGATGAGCTCTTCTCGAATAAACGGAATCGTCCGGTGCTGCGAACCGGGGCGGAAGCGCAAACTTTACCTCTCCCAGACGTCTCCATCGTGACCGACAAAAAGTTGCAAAAAGTGAAACTAACGAGTTCTGTTGAAAATGAGAGGGACTGTCCGTCAGAAAATGGACTACCTGAAATAGCTTTGATTGGTCGTTCCAACGTTGGGAAGTCTTCCTTGCTCAACATGCTCACGGGAGGTACAAGCAATGCTCTCGTATCAGCGAACCCTGGTACAACGCGGTCTATTAATCACTATCTCATTGATGCAAAATGGTACATCGTCGACCTACCCGGATATGGCTATGCAAAGGCAACCGAGGAGGAAATTTTATCCTGGGATACCTTCGTAAAGAACTACTTCAAGACGCGTCAGACTCTCTGCGGAGTATTGCTGTTGATCGACGCTTCGATAGAAACGCAAGATAAAGACTTAGACTATGCAAACTATTTGATAGGGAACGACATACCGTTCACAATTGTGTTCACAAAGTGCGATCGAAAGAAAGGCCCCAATACTCCTACTGTGGAAGAAAACATAGAAGCATTAGAAAATAGACTAGAAGAAACGTGGCATAGACTACCGAGCGTCATCAAGACCTCGAGCGTGAGTAAAGAAGGGCGAGGAGACATCTTGAAATTTATTAGTTCGATAATACTGTTCAGACGACGAGCTAATGCAGAGAAGAAGGAAAATAAACGGCGTTTGAAAGCGAGGAATTTAAAGGAGAAAAAATACAAGGAGAAAGCTGCCAAAACCAAAATGAGACAGCGTCCTCTGAGAAAAACACATGATCAAAACGATAACGGAGGATTAGAAGCGGGAATAGAAGGAGAGGATAGAGGCGAGGTAATGTTTCGAAAAGAAGTAGAAGGACTAAGCGAAAGAACAAAATCAATCCTTGCCCAAGAAATTCAAGAAATCAGGCAGGGCCAAAAGTAAAGAAAGTATATATTTTTTTCAAAGGAAGAGCTGTACGAAGGAATTGTCCACGGGCTCGATCATCTTCTCAGAAACTACGACATCCAGCATCTTGCTCATAGCATTGCTACTTCTTAACGTTTGCATGTTCCCAATCAAAATCAACTTTGACTTTGCTCGAGTTATTGCAACATTCAAGCGTCTCTTGTCTTCTAGGAGCTCTGTCGTATCTCCGCGAGAATTACTTTTTACGAAGGAGATCACGACCGCGTCAAAGTCTCTTCCTTGAGCTTTATCTATAGTTAAAGATTCTACGTCGCTTACTTTTTCGTCACTCTTTAGGAGTTCGGCGATTTCATCCACTTGTGCATTGAATGGTGACAAGACAGCTATTTTTGCAGCTTCAACTTTTCTACGAATCAAACTTCGAACAATTTCAAGAACGAGACGCTGTTCCCCCTTGTTCACCGGTCGCTCATCGGGAATCTCTCTGGTCTGATCTTGCACCTCTTCTTCTGCGCTTGTATCTAGAAAAATAACCGCTTTATCTGGTCGTCCGCTTGTTGCATTTGTCAACCATTTGATTTTCCTGGCCTTGACATCAAAGTCTTCTTCGACTGATAACATTTTACGTGCAACCGCATCATTAGCTGGTTTCAACTTACCATCATAAGTCAGTGCATTTGGTAGCTTTGTTAGTGGCTCGTTCATCCTATATTGACACGTTAAAGAGCAGACCGCGTCGGGATTCTTATTGCACAATTGAGCAAAAAGTGAATCCTCCATACCGCTGCGTCTCGCAATTTCAGAAGTAATCAGTGGAGGCAACTGATGATGATCTCCTACCAAAGCGAACGTTTTCGAAATTAATAAAGGACCTAATATAGCTGGCAACGTCAATTGACCGGCTTCGTCGACTAAAACAATGTCAAATTCTTTTCGAGCGAAGAATGGATGGTTTAAGGCGTAACATGTTGCACCAACGATTCGAGCTTTCTCCGAAGCATAGTTTATCGCATTGAAAGAGCTCGCATCCCAAATTTCACCCCCAAGACGATATTTCCGAACCTCTTTGAGAACTTTGAACTCATCATCGCCAATTCTAATAAAACTTTCGCATTTTTTTGAGGGTAAACGCTTTAAAATGTTGTCAACAGCGTTGTGCGTGTGAGAAGTGATTAAGACACGCTTTTCCAACAACGCAAGAACTAGAATACAGCAGACCAAAGTTTCCGACTTTCCGGCACCAGGTAATCCTAGAACCAAAGCATAGTCTGAACAGGTTACAACTTTTTCAACCGCATATCGCTGCTCTTCGTTCAAATCGACGATAATATCAAGGTAATCTTGTTCAAACTCCGCGAAATTATTGTTGTACCTTCCAGGTAACTTTATAGAAGAAAATTTTTCGAAGACTGGTTCCTCAAAATCTATTATTCTCCTTCTGGTTTCTGTTGGAATATGCATTGTTTTGTGATTTTTGTTCTGTGAAACATCCTTAGCGAGAGTTGCGATCAAATTTCCACGAGAACGGGCCGCCATGGCATGACCTGCACCATCACGATCGATGCGCCAAAGCTCATTTGGACTCGCACTACCTAGCAATGATGACTGTATCAACATGTGCTCGTTGCTTTGCACTCGAAGAGGTCGAGAAGTTACTAGAGATAATATGTTATGGTTAATCTCAACCTTTTCGATGGTGGCACGACCAGTAACCATCAAGCCATCGTTGCGAGAAAGAACAACTCGATCTCCAGGACTAAATTTAGATAAAGAGCACTGCTCATTGGAACGATCCGAGACTAGAAACTCATGAAACCATTCATCTTCATCTACGGTATTTCCCGGTGATACACCGGTGAAAGAGTCTCGTCTAGGCGTACCATTTTCCGGAGTCAACGAGATTTTCTTTTGTATATTATGATGAACCAATTTTAATCCATTCACAGCAATCCCACCTCTTCTGGAACAAACTACTTCTACATCCATCCATGGCGTCGCCCTCTTACCATGCGAAGCGCTCGACTCAAGGTCAACCAGTCGAATCCATTTATTCAACCACTCTGAATGAGATTTTGTGATATGATCTGTACTTGCACCGAAGAACTGTAATCCAGAAGTCTGCTCATTTCCAGATTCAAGAGATTTGTGCAACGTAAAGCAACTCTCACGTTGAAAGCATCGTTCACACCAGCTACTCGGAGACATGTTGGGAAGGATACCAGAAGCTAATTTACTATGGGCGGGTGGAAGTTGCGCTCTCTCGATCATATTCTCAGTTGAATATGGAAATCTATTTTGATCCGGAGAAGTTTCTTCATCATCTCGTGGCTGCAAGGCTGCAGCTAAACGATTCCTCTGATGCATGAGAAATGCAATTTCCAAGTTTGTCCTTTCAATTACAGTTGTTTTGCCTTCTTCATTTTGGTCATCGTTCGTGTAGTGCAATATACCGAAAGGAGAAGCGCCTTGATTTTGAAAATATCTCTCACCAATCATCAGCGTGTATAGTAAAACTTGAGCTCCGTGTTCAACAACATCCTTCCACTTGCCAGTCTTAAGCTCTACTGGAACAACTTTGACATCGGTCGATTGCTTACCATTCCTTATTCTTGCTTCAGCAATTGCGTCTATTTGCCCCTTCAATCCTAATCTCGGAGCCCAAATTATTTCTTCAATATCCACAATTTCTGAAACTTCTAAAACGTTTGAATTACTCGCTCCATTCTTGCGGACTTCTACGTGCACGCCTCCACAGGGCTGATTAAACCGACGCGAATATTCTTCTCTCATATTTGCAATCTGATCTTCATTTCTATTCGCGCTACTTATCTTTGATTTGAGATCTCTCGCCATTATCCTGGCCTTGCGCGATAATGCCGTCAATTTTTTTGACCATTTTTCGACACCTGAGATGACATTTCTAGCGTGATCGATGAAATCGTCAACCGCTTTGTTTATGGCGTATAAATCTAGAGCACTTTTGCGGGCCAATCCAACTATGTAATCCTCCATACACTTTTCGTCCATACTCGCGAGATTGTTGGACACAGCACTAGAGCCTGACATTATCAAAGACTTTTCAGCAAGTTCGTGCAGTAGAGTTCCAAATGTCGCAGCTTCAGATGCATCTCCACCAGGACCATCACCGATAACAGTATTTATAAAAGATTTCCTCAGACATTGAAATGATCCTCCAAGCATGGTAGCGGACAGTAAGAGCTCGGGATGAAGAATCAAGATAAGACCGTTTGTTGCGGTGATTTCGCAGTTTCCAGAAATCTCTTGCCCTTCGTGAATTGAATGGATACGAATGAGGTCACTCACTTGGACTTGAATATCTATCCAATGATCTTTCAAAGTTATAACCTTTGGCACCACTCTGCATTTCGACTCACAACATGAAACAACATGCAAATGTAAAGTGGCATCATCTTTCTGTATACGGATGACTCTTTGCGCATCTATTCGTGCACCTTCCGCATCTATTCTCTCGAGCTTTTTCATCATCTTTTCTTGTAAGTTAATATCTGATGAATCCATTTTCAATGCATTCACGACTCGAGACGCGCTTACCGTGGAATTTTCAAAAGCTGTCTTTTTAATAGCGGTGATAGAGTCATTGTTCAAATAAATGTCATGATTTTCGATAATTTCATCGTCTTCGTCATCGTCCCATTCTGCAATGAACTCCTTTGGTGGAGATTTTTTTTTGGAAGTGGGATCATCTTCAACTAGAAACGTTCGTGCTCCACTGTGGGTTGCTTTTCTTTTCTTCTCGTTGTTATCGACAGATCTTTGATCTTTCATCGTCGTTCTTATATTGTCTTGAGCAAAAATCTGTTCATCTGCACTCCCCCAACTTAGCGAAGGCGCCGGAAATGACACCCGCAGCTCAACTTTCTTTTCATCCTCTTTCTTCTTTTTTTCTTTCGAATCTGGTCCAAATTCACGCGCCAAAGTTGTCGAGGGTGCTTTAACAAGCGTCACGGGAGAATCAGTACTTAATCTGTTTCTATCGCTCGCTCCAAGATCATCGTGAATTTCAATTTTACGCCGCTGCTGCTCCTGTTCGACTGCTACCTTGTCGGAAACAGAAGTCGTCTTCGTTAACATATTCAATCCACTGTTACTATTACTAACATTACCAAGACCCTCACTTTGTTTGCTCTTCGTGCAGAGTAAACGATCTAGCGCAGAAATCGTACTTTTCTTCTTCTGCCGAGGAGACGAGCGTATTGGCTGAGATCTCTCCGTTTGCGATGTAACATGTTTTGAACTCGTCGCAAAACCATAGGAGATTTTTTCGCTCCTCTCCATCGCTTGAGTGAGAGATATAAAATCCCCTCCTGAACCACCATCGAGTGGTCCATCATTCGCTACGGACCTGCAGATGTCACTAGCATTCTTCAACATCGCCGCATTATCGTCGCGTAAAACATTGTTCGACGATTTTCGTCCTCGCGTATCCTCACTCATATCGTTTCGTCTTCGTTCTTCTTATTCTTTTTTTTCAAAAAATGTGTTCGTGTTTTTAGGCACCGGATGCCAAAAGAGAGTAAAAACAAACGGCAAGTGGAGTGTTTATTTTTCGTTCAGTAGCGAACCGCGGAAGGAGGGGGAGGGGGAGGGAGGGATGGGAGCGTTAAAGCGTGTGGTTTCTCCCTCTCCTCTCTTTCTCTGCACTCTCTGCGCGCGTTCAGCTTTCCCCTTTTCCGAGAGTCACGCACGCATCCGTCGTGTTTTCTCGCCTTGATGAGTTTTTTTTTGATAGTTGTTGCTTGTTTACACATGTTTAGGGACACTCGTCGGAATCTAAAAATTTTTTTGTTTCGTCATTTCACACACACGCGCCCCATTCTCGCTCCAAGTGCTCGCGCGGGAAGAGTGGGATCTCAGGAACAAGCGAGAGTCAGCCGCCACGTCTCGAATACCTCTCAGCAAAGGGAAAGAGAGAGAGAGAAAATTGTCGGTATTATACTGCTAGCGCGCCAGCGTTCGGCTTAAACTTACGTGCAGTAACAACAAAAAGAGAAATCTCTTTTCGGAGAGAGAGAAAAGGAAATTTTCGTTAGAAGTCATACATAAACAATATAGAATGCGAAAGACAGCAGGTTCCTCCTCTTCCGCTGGAGCGGCGGCAGTGAAATCCACGCTACATGATGCAAAAAACGCGGTTGGCTGGGGAAAATATCACTGGGTACTCTTCATAATCACAGGGTTCTGCCTTATGGCTGAATCCGTAGAGGTGAACCTGTTAGCTTTCATGACCATCGAGGCAGCTAAGGAGTGGCAATTGAATCCAGTTCAAGCGAGCTCTATCGCAGCTTCAGTCTTTGCGGGAGAAATTGCCGGGTGCTCTGCGTTTGGAATATTCGGCGATAGATTTGGCAGGAAGCCTGCTTTCATTTTATCGATCGCATTGATTGCTGGTTTTGGAGTTGCTTCTTCCTTTTCGCCAAACGTGTACTTCCTCGTCTGCACACGGTTCTTGGTTGGCGTTGGTATTGGAGGCTTCTCGGTGCCTTACGATTTGCTCGCGGAAGTTTGTCCCGATAAAATTCGTGGGCAGGTGTTGATGTCGATTTGGGTGTGGTTCTCCATTGGTAGTATTTTGATCACTGAGTTAGCTTATTTTGTGCTGGATTCGCGAGGTTGGCGGTATCTTACTCTCCTAGCTTCTGTACCACCAGTTCTTTCGCTATTATTTCTCGGCTTTCTCGACGAGTCTCCTTCTTGGCTGCTCGCTAAAGGTAGAACAGAAGAAGCGGAGGCTATCATGGATAAGATTGCCAAAACAAACAAATTAGAGATAAAACCGTTCAGTTTGGAAGATGAGGAAGAACATCACGCGAGCATGAGCGATTTATTCAAGCCGAAATATCTGCTTGCAACGGTTTGCGTTTGGCTTACTTCTTTTGCGCAAACATTTTGTTATTACGGAATAATCCTATTTCTTCCGAGAATACTGCACGTGCCAAAGTCTGAAATGTTTCCGTTCAAAGAACTTATATATTCGTGTCTTGGAGAAATTGGTGGAACCATTCTAGGAGTTTTCATGGTTGAATATATTTCTCGTGGAAAGGTTTGCACGATTTCATTTCTTGTATTTGGCGTGGCGCTCCCACTTTTAGTAGAACCAAATGTACCAGTACCTTTAGTATTCGCAATGATTGCCCGGGCAGCAGCGCCAATATCGGGATCAGCATCATGGCTACTTAGCGCAGAAGCATACCCAGTAGAGATTCGTGCAACGGGGCATTCTTATGGTAACATGATTGCGCGTCTAGGTGCATTTATAACGACGTATTGGGGGGGTGCTCAGCTGTCGGCAACTACTTTAGCCTATGGTTACACGGCTGTATCTATAATTGGAGCTTTAGGGGGGTGGTTCAATCCCAAAGCAGCAATGTTGTTGGAGTGATGAAAAGAAATACAATTGTAAAAGTTAGTACAAGAGAAGAAATATCACCTATGCGTACAAGGACTTGCGCTATAAAACTAATCTACGACATATAAAAGCTGAATATATGCTCCAGCTCATTCCCCATCACTTTTCTCACGCGATAATACTTACACTGGCGGTAACTTTGCACGGCAAGTTGGGCATTCTAATTTCACATCCATCCATCTACTGAGACACTGCGTGTGAAAAATGTGACCGCAAGGTGCATGCATTTGCATTTCTGAAGACCTACTGCTTTTGAGAGTACTAAGGCAAATAGAGCAATCTCCAACTTCCACGTAACTCTTATGATAATTATGCACTTCCGGTAGCCATTTCGTTAACTTGAATGTAATAATTCGCGGATGAAAATAATGTTGTGCGAATAAAATTAACGACTGCGCGGACACATACAGTGTGACAGCTGCACACAAGACATAATTCGGCTCGTTTCGAGCAAAATTTTTCGGACATCCATAAAAATATAACGGGACGAATGCTCGAGTTATAGTGATTATCCCTACATACAGCGGTATGAAGGGTTTCCTCGAATTTGAGTATAAATTCCATAAAATTTGCGGAAGCCAATACGAGGATAACAATAAAACGCAAAATGTCTGAAAGTTTTGCAGGATGTAAATCAGGAATGCACCGCCAAAGAAACCGCCGTAGAATTTCCCATATAACGCAGAAAGCTCTCTCCGCAAGGCAATCCAAGAACTATTATTATTAGAAGCGTTTCTTATTTTCCACACATGTAACAATAATCGCATTTCGAATACTGAAAACATCATAAATTCTAAAAATGCAAGGCAGGCAAAAGATGGGAATATTTCTTCAACAACCATGCCATAGATCAAATGACCGAGACAAAGGTACGCATCTAATGTTGCCTGGAATCCTATCGACAACAAAGATAATTTTGACAAAGAACTTTGCGTATTACCCACATATTCAATTTGTTTTGCGAGCGCATACAGCTGAAGCAGAACAGTTCCTATTGAAACGTAACCATAGTTGCTTGCTTTTGCATAATACTCGTGCATCTTAAATGTTGTTGCATTGAGGACAAAGTCAAAGCCACAATTGTCAGAAACTAAGGTCCCTGTGACAGCCGCATCGAAGGAAGCATCAGGTAAAAAAGCTCTACGAGGTAGTGTATACTCGTATTCGCTCATTTCATCGACGATAGCTTTTGATTTTCCTTCATCGTTGTCTCCAACTTTTTCATGAAGTAAATATCTTCCTGGTTCGATGAACAATTTAAGAGCAAACTCACACGCAGAGGGATAAGCTGTGGTGTTTAATGGTCCCGCAAATAACGAATTTAATCTTTGTCGACGACGCATTGCTTCATAAAGTGACGTTCCTGTATCAATAGCTTCTCCATCCTCGCTTTGTGTCGCGTTTGCATCTTTCCTCCGTGCGTTTTCCCAGGCTAAATCTGAAGCCGAAGTTCTGAGTGCCTTTCTAAAATCTGAATTATAGAAACGCTGTTCGTTTAAATTTTCCAACGTAACGTGCTGCTCTAGATTTCTGCTCTGTCCGTGTCCGTGAACTATTCCGGTGGCGTTTAGGTACACTCCAGCGAAATTTATGTGCATGGTAGGAGCTGAAGTCGTTCCCACCAACAAGTCTCCTTCTACCCAAAAACAGTTGTGTTGTGAATCGTGTTTCTGTTGTCGCATCTGCACTTGTAAAACTCCCTTCGAACCGCTGGTGAAGTATCTTTTATTCGAAATTTCACGCGAAGACGTGGAGAGCAGCTTCGACGATGGAGCGTGCCATGCGCCTTTAAACGTCCCGGAGACATCCTCCGGAAATTTTCTTTTTTTAATCAACTTCGTTTCGTTTTCTCCTTCTTCTTCTACGTTTGCGATTGCGACGCGTTCCCTCGCGCGAACTGGGAGCACCTCCAGGAGAAAGAAGACTAAGAGAGTAACGATAATTCGAGCGCAGCGGTGGCGACGCCACGGATGCGTCCACATGCTCAAATATTCCTTCCTTTTTCTTCTTCCATCTTGTGAAAAACGGATTTGTTTTTTGTGGAGTTGTACTGAGGGAGAGTCTACTAACTACATGTTTAGGAAAAAAGGATATAAAAAACGCATGATCATGAACAAAATATTTCTCGTTATTTCAACCACAAACCTGTTTATCTATATGGTATGTTTATCAGCATGTATATATACATACAGTGTGTATGTGAGGAAGTAAATATATCTCAAAATTAAAGCCCGTTGTTCTTCTCAAACTTTTGAATGGAATCTAAAACCATAAGCGTAATCATGGCGTGCGGGGCAATACGCACATAGTACGTGGGAAAGCCAGTATAAAATTTCAGCGGACCACCTTCGGCGAATGTCTTCATTGCGCAGTCTGCCATACCAGAATATGGTAATTTACCCGTCACTGGATCAACTTTTTGCTTTTGTAACATCGTCTTCACGTAATCAAAAGGTAACGAAAAGAAGGAGGCAAAGAAACCAGAGATGGATGATGCGATGAATGTCTTCGGAAAACCCGTGAAACCTTGCTCAGCTAACATCTCTTTCGCTTGGTCGTTAGAGGCAAGCATACCCATATTGAGAGCCATTGCACGGATAGCAGTGGTGCTCGCACCAGTGAATAAACCTCCCACGCCTTCGTTCTTTACAATGTCGGTCAAAGCATGAACAACGCCGGTGTAATTTCTTCTTTGATCGACGGGTAAAGTTTTATCCGCTTGCATACGAATCAATGACAAATCCGCCGGCGAACCAAATATGGCACCTAAACCACCGGCCGCTAAACCGGCTCCGGCTTTTTGCGCGAGCGGCAAAGCCTCCCCGTTGTTCATTTTCTTGAGGTAATCCACGAGCTCAGAGTGGATACCAAGACGAGCCGTCGTGTACGTCGCTTGACGCAACAGACCGGCAGACAATCCGGTGTAAAGCGCACCAAAACCATCGTTTTTAATGATCCCAGCGGCAACACCGATAGGTCCACCAGAAGCGCCGAGTTGTAATCGAACTTTGACGATATCGATCGGTTGAATCACGCACGTAGCGCCCATCCCCGAGAGACCACCGTTCATGAATGGTTTCACGGCTTTCCAGACGGGATTATCGGCCATAGTTGTCGTCATCTGATCTATTTGTTTCTGTATCCGCGTGTATTTGTGTGTGTGAAAGAACTTCTACTCTCTATGTGCTAGTAATACCGACGAGGATTAGTTACTCTCGCCGCTTTTTTTTTTGTGGTTTTTTATCGCCCAACCTGTTTTTTTGTGTGTGAGTTCTACGTGCCGCCTTTTTCGGCCTCATCAGGGTCCATAGATCTATACCCTCTTCCCTCTATACATAGGCTTTTTCTCGCTCTCTCCCCGTTTCCGCCGTCCTTTCCACAGAACCCAAGAAAAAACTCCCCGCACGTCGTACTCACACAAAGAGCACGAAGAGAAAAAGAAGACTAGAAGAAATAGAACAACTACAACAGCGACGGCAGCAACAACAACAACAAAGCACGAACGCGAAAATACAAAGGAAGAAAAAGTTACAGCGCAATCATGGTTCTCAACGATCTTGGGAGTAAGTTGGCGAACGCTTTGAGCTCCCTGAGCAAGCACACCGTCATAGACGAGGAAATTATGGAAGATGTCTTGAAGGAAATCACGAAAGCTTTACTGTCCGCGGACGTAAACGTCCAGTACGTCGTCCAGATGAAGAAAAACATCGTAAAAGCTGTCGATATCGATGATCTCGCCGGCGGTATCAACGCGAAGAAAGTGTTAGAAAAAGCTGTGTTCAACGAGCTGTGTAATATGCTTGACGGTGGCGATGCAAAATCGGAAGTAAAAGCCAAGTTTGTTCCGAAGAAAGGAAAACCAAATGTCGTGATGTTTGTGGGTTTACAAGGTTGCGGTAAAACAACAACATGCACAAAATACGCGAGTTACTACGCTCGGAAAGGATTCAAACCAGCACTAGTTTGCGCAGATACATTTCGTGCGGGTGCTTTTGATCAATTGAAGCAGAACGCAACAAAAGCTAAAATTCCTTTCTACGGCTCGTATACCGAATCAGATCCAGCTAAAATAGCAGCAGAAGGCGTGCAAAGATTCAAAGAGGAAAAGTTTGATTTAATCATAGTAGATACGTCGGGAAGACATAAGCAGTCTGAGGCTCTCTTTGAAGAGATGCGAGCTGTAGACGAGGCTGTGAATCCAACGATGACTATATACACAATGGATTCTTCCATGGGTCAAATGGCGAAAGATCAGGCGGAGGCTTTCAAGTCCGCAGTCGATGTTGGTGCAGTGATAATGACGAAAACGGATGGTCATTCGAAAGGTGGGGGTGCAATCGCAGCAGTTGCGGCCACTAAATCTCCTATTATTTTTGTGGGGACCGGCGAACATCTCGAGGACATCGAACCATTTGATACACAACCTTTTGTTTCGCGTTTACTTGGACTTGGCGATTGGCAAGGCTTGATGGAAAAGTTATCTGACGTAGTCCCGGAAGACCAAGGGCAAAAATTAGTCGATGGTATTACCTCTGGACAATTCACGATGCGTTTGTTATACGAGCAGTTCCAAAATATAACTAAGATGGGACCGATGTCTCAAGTCATGTCGATGATTCCAGGAATGGCAGATGCGCTACCGCAAGGATCTGAGAGAGCTGGTCAAGCTAAGATTAAAAGAATGTTATGTCTGATGGATTCCATGTCAGATACAGAGCTAGACACGTGCAATATGAAAATATTAACGGACAAGAAACGCATGATTCGGATTGCTCGTGGCGCAGGAAAATCCCCACAGGCATATATAGAGTTGTTAGAAGAATTTAAACGGTTGGCTAAAATGATGAAAGGAATGAAGGGAATGAAAATGCCAAAAGAGGGTTCACGTGGTCGAGGAGGACACGGACAACAACAAGCTATGCAGCAGCAGATGTCACAAATGATGTCGGCGTTACCCCCACAAATGCGCAACATGTTTGGCGGTGAAAAAGGGTTAATGAGCATGATGCAGCAGATTGAGAAGGATCCTTCTATGATGAGTAAGATGATGGGTATGATGGGGAACAAGAGATGAGAAATCAAATAATCAAGCTCATGTAGTCTTTTAGTAACACGATAACACGAACGAAGAAAGAGAAATGGGGCACGTTTTCCTGAAAATTTGTCATATTTTTGTTTTACGTTACCTCCCTCTCTCGTTGCACTCACTCTTCCTCACTTTTACGAAACATAAAAGAGCTATGCTCCGTCGCGCGGTTTTACAATCGCGCAGCGTAGGAAGGTCGTCAAGTGTAAACCAAGACAGATTCTCTGCTCGCTTTACGCCGGTAAGTATTATTCGTTTTGCTTCACCTACGCCTACGTCGACAAACGGGGCGGACGTCTCCGAGATACAAGACGAGAAGGAGTTGGAAAAACTTGTAGAGGAGTCACAAACGAAATCGATAGTCGTAGATTTTTATGCAAACTGGTGTCAGCCCTGTAAGATCTTAACCCCGCGTCTGATGAAAGCGCTTGAGGGAAAATCTCGCAGCGTAAAGATGGTGAAAGTTGATGTAGACATGTTTCCGAATATCGCGGAAGCTTTAAAAGTTACTTCGCTCCCGACAGTGTTGCTTCTCCACAGAGGCCAGTTTGTTGAAAAATTTTCAGGCGTGATAACAGAAGACGACTGCGAAAAATTTGTAAATCGAGCAGTAGATAGAGTTCGTGACGAAAGTGACGAAAATAGTGAATTTCGGGAGAATGAGAAAGTGCGCAGCTCGTCGGATGTAGTTGATGTCGCAACCATCCAATCAAAGGTTGAGGTCGCTTTACAAGGCTTGGCAGAAGGAAGCTCAGCTAGTTCGGCGACACAGCGAGATGCTCTCGTCGCTTTTACAAATTCGGAAGAATCTATGCGTTCGGCTCCAGCATTTCTACGGGCTGAAATATACAGCGTTTTGGCGATGATTGAGCTGAATGGAAGTGAAGCTTCCCAATCCCTCGAAACGGTTGATTCTTTGGTTATCGCTGCGGAGCAAATATTAGCAGAAGCAAAAAAGGACGGAATCGGATCACCTAAAGTATCCTTCTCCGCCATCGCAGCTCGTGCTCGCTTGAAACTTAGAATTCGTGCAAACGAAAATAATGTAACGTTCGGAGACCATGCGAAATGCATATTCGAGTACGAAGAAAGCAACGCAAAGTCTTTTGACTCCTGTTTGAGAGCAGTTTTAGCGTCTGTAGTAGTATCAGATTGGGAGAGAGCATGCGATTTTTCCCTTCGTTTACTCAGTTTAAAAAGCGACATCCACGCGAAAGAGAATTCGAAAACTCTCGGCAGAGAAATATGCGTTGAAGTTATTGACTCAATCAATTTTGGTGCTACTTCATCATTAGCAGAAAGAACGCGGAGACGTCTCGCTTCTATACTTTTCGCTTGATGTGAAGGAGCAAATTAAGATAGAAATAGCAAATCATGTTGCAGAAAAAGCACAATGCGATGCAAAAAAATAAGAAAGGTACAAAAAATTACAGCTTCTCCGCTTAAAATTACAACTTTTCTATTGCCGTTTCGACGATTTCTACCGCAGATGGTCTTAAATTTGGATTTTTATGCAGACACATGATTACTAAATTCCGTAAAGCTAAACTTCTTTCCTTTGGAATTGAATCTTTTTCTTCTTTTGATTTGCACTCGCGGAATTTCCTTCCAGCTGCAAGTTCATACAACATAGCGCCGAACGAAAATATATCACACGAAGGTTCTGGTTTCGCATCAGCATTTAAATTCAGCAATTCAGGAGCAACATATCCACCGTCGCCATCTTCAACGCGCCACGCGTGACCTGGTGCCCACGCTAGACCAAAATCCCCGATTTTGAATGTTCCCTGACGATCGATAAAAATATTCTCTGGCTTCAAATCCAAGTGAAGGACTGAGTGCGAATGGATATGTTTCAATCCACTCCCGATCTCATAAATTAAGCGCCATATATCGCGTTCCTCTAGGACAACGCCTGGTCTTAATCGCTGCAGGGCAGTGCCGAGTGAGCCACATTCGCAGTACTCGAATTGCATGCAGAAAAGGCGCTCTTGCTGCCATCCTCTGAATACTTTCACCACGTTCTCGTGTTCCGGCAAATTTGCGATTGCCTCGAGCTCCCTCATAGCAGATCTCCGATCTGAATCGCTCGTAAAAGGCTTATGTCGTTTTTTCACGACGAAAGGTTCTCCTGTTTCCAGACCGGTTACGAGCCACACTTCGGCGTTCGCAGTTCTACTTAGTCTTCGTTCGTAACGAAAATGAGCATCAAAGCGAAAGTTTGAAGGCAAGGAGTTTGATTTTTGACGTCTGAGATTCGTGACAGCTAATAGTTTGGTTTCGTTCAAAGAGTTCATGCGCGTCAATCCATCCTCTTCCTTCAGTTCCTCCTCATCAGGAAAACTCGCTCGGTGCATAATCGGACGAAGCAAGGGAGGCGGCTCTTCGGAAGTGAATAACGTCGACACTGGCGGAGGAGAACGCGGAGAAATTAAATCCTCTTCTATTTCATTTTCATCACACGCTCTCGTCATCGTCTTCTCACTCTTCTTCTTCTGTTTCTCCGTGGAGACGCTAAGATCGGGCGTTAACAAAACAGAAACGGGAGAAAACTGTAGTCCCACGGAAGATGATTTCGTAGCATAATTCGCCGTCGTCGTCGGCGTGTTCGTCTCCCCCTCGTCATCGTTTTCTCGCAAAAATGTCATGCGTAAGCGCGTCATTATCGGCGTCAGACTGTTGTTACTCATCGCATTTACGAAGAAACTCTCAACATGGTGTTTTTCATCGCTTTGTTTTTCAACTCATCAAAGAAAGCATAGTTTGACGCGAGAGGAGGAGGCAACTTCTCTCGGAGCGTGTTACGTAGATTTTTTTTTTCAAACTTTTTTGAAAACTCGGCTGCGACGCGACGCGTTGTGCATTTGAACAATCAATAATAATCCTGCTCTACATTTTTTAAATGCGCGCTTTGGCGCGTTTCCGTATTGTAAATATTTCTTACATTCACGCGCACGCGGAGAGAAACTGATACGACCATGAGCGAGGGAAAAGAATTTGGAAAGCGTTTCACGTTTGAATCGAAGTTGAACTGTCCAGCGACAGTCTTTGTCGTGGACAAAGATACGCAAGATTTCCGCGAATTCCACATGAAACGAGTAGGGACGAAAGAGGCTGAAACTTTACGAACGGGCATTGAACTGGTAGATCTAGACAAAAATGGTGAAAAGAAAGAGAAAAGATTCGTCACGGTCGTACGCACTGTCCCGGGAATAAAGCTTCCAATAGTTGTAAAGCCTTTATTGAAAGGTGGCCACGTCGAATTCGTCGACACGCGAAGCACGTCACCGAACGCTTTAGACGACTTTATGAAGGGGAAAACGAAGACGCACGAGACAATATTTAGAACGGTGAATAATATCACAAAACATGCCGTAGTGGATGGAGTGATCTCAATTATTCCAGTAACAGAAACAACGTGTAAAGTCGTGGCCAGCGGTTTGTGTCACGTCACGCTGGGATCTCTCGGCAGACTGATTGAGAACATAATCGTCAACGGGATCGGGAGATCCTACGAGCAGTTACCAGAAATTTGCGACGAATGGCTCGTGCATAAGCGTGAAATTTTGAAAAAAGAAAAGAAAAATACTACGAAAGTATCTAAATCTAAAGCTAAGACAGAAGATAGCGAAAACGATAACGACAGCGAGTCATCTTTCGCAACTGCGTCGACTGAATTCAACGAATCCGGAGAGAGCTCACAAAATCAGATATTAGATATCGATTCATTCGCAGCTCCGCTGACGCCCATACTCAATAGTATTTTATCTTTCAGTGGGTTTGGGCCCTCTTATAATAAAGACGAAGAGGAGGAGCAAGATGGGTTAGATGGCGATCTTGATGAAGTGAAAAAAGATATGAGCTTTGAGCTGGTTGAACAAAGTGTAGATGCCTCGGATGTAAACAGCCTTGATGGTAAGAAAAAAGTAGTAAAAGTAGAACGATCGATGAAAAAAAGTAGTGGCGGTTTCATCTGCTGCTTCGCGACGCCTGCGGTCGAGTCTTGAATAGTTCTTCTCATAGTTTTTGTAGTAATTGTGTTTGTATTCCAACAAAGCGAGCTAAATATTTCCAATATTTTTAATCGAAAGTTTGCTTGTTTGCCTGCGCATTGTAAAAATCTGCGACTTGATGCGCGTTAGTCGCCATCTCTGGCTCTTTATCGTCTCGGCTCCTCAAAAAGCGTGGAAAACGTAAAGCAATACCCTTGTTTGGATCGACTAAACCCATCGCAGCTTTGTGTGTTGGAGAGATCGACAAATCAGCCGCTTTCACTTCCCAAACTAACTTTGCGTCAAACCACAAGTCCGGTGCCATACCTTCAGGATATTTGTAGTAAGAGCGAGGACCTTCTATCAAATGTGGTTCAAGCGCTTTAGACAAAGTTTCCAAGTCGACCTCGGAAAAGCCAGTTCCAATTTTACAAATAGTTTGAAACTCTTCTCCGTCTTCGTCGTAACACGCGAGAAGAAATGCTCCATACACTCCAGTCCTTTTTCCTCTGCCATGCCAAGCACCGATTGGAACCAAATCTAACGAGTCTCCACATCCTTCCATGTAGTCTTTCTTCAACTTCAACCAATTTAATGAACGTTTGGAAGGTTCGTAAGTAGCATCCATAGTCTTTACAATCAAACCTTCGGTATTTGCAGCAATGGATTCATCTAAAAACACTTGCAACTCCTCCACGTCCCTGCTCGTTTTTGCAGTGGCAAATAGGAATTCACCCTTGGTTTCCTTGAATGAATTATACAGTGCAAGACGTCTATCGCTCATCGGTTCACGCAAGAGCGACTTTCCGTTCAAATATAAACAATCAAATGCGTATAACGCGACTTGCACTTTCACATCTTCAATTTTGATATTTTTCTTCCCTCTCGTACTCAAAATCTGAAAAGGAAGAATCTTATCTTGCTCTCGATCGTACGCCACAGCTTCACAATCAATGACTACCGAAGTTATTTTCCCATCTGCGTTGTTCAAGTAATTTTTGAATTTCGAAACAATATCAGGGAATTTTGGCGTGTTGTCTTCCTGATTTCTGGAAAAGATCTTTATCGATCCATCTTCGAGCAAGTGCACCTGAGCACGCTCGCCATCATACTTATATTCGCACGTGAACTCAACGTCCGAAAATCTGTTCAAAACTTCTGCAACGCCGGTCGTTGGCTTAGCCAACATGGGTTTGACAGGTGCACCCGGTTTGAACTGACATTTCTCCTGCAGTCCATCGATGCCAACATCCAAGAGCGCCGGGACAACCAAGTCATAGCTCGGACATTCCGAGAAAACGAGCTTCACAATGTCTACAGCTTTCAGGAGTTGATCTGCTAAGGCATTAGCGCCTAGCTTCAAACCTGCACTTTTGTTTGATTCTAAAACGATAGCATGCGTAAGAGCAGCGTTCACGGTTTGCTGAGCAAGACCAATGCGCAGCTTTCCTTGTAACGCTCGAACAATGTATCCAGCTTCGCTGCCTTTGGCAGCAACCAACAATTTCTTAATCCGTCCCTTCTTTTGATCGACTGAATTCGTCCCTGCTGTTGTAGCTATCACCCGGAACTCCTGTAATACACCTTTTACTGTTAACGGTGCGGGTTGGAACATTGTCCGTTGCGTCGATCGGGATGCCATGGCAACAGATCCCAAATCGCCAGCCTCGCGGTAGTCTGCCTTTATGTTTGCCTCTTTGCGGCCAGTTGCTTCGGCCAGACATTTGATCAGAGTAGCGTCACCTATACCGAGATCAATACCTTCGTGTTGCGGCGCGATGGTATTCGAAGCCAAATAAACTGCTGCGAGCAAATCTCCAGATAATCCGCCACGAATGATAGATCTGAAAGTATTCGTCAACAAGTTTGTAATCTCCAACCGTTTCGTTGTCTCTGCAATATTTTCAAAAGTGTCCGCCACGATTCCAAATGGTGTTGCCGTATTTTCCTTCCAAGACGGGATCGATTCCGATGATTGGTCGATATACTTTTGTGCAAGCTCAACTTGTAAAGCTCCAACGCCAGCTTCAGATTTTTCCTTACCAGTCTTTGATTTTGTTTTCTTTGCTTTTTTTTGAACTGAAGCTGAGAGTGGGCCTTCAACGTCTTCGATTTCATCGTCTTCTTCTTCTTCTTCTTCTTCCTCCTCCTCTTCCTCTTCTTCGTCAGATTCACGCGATGCTTTGTATTCTTCGTCCTTTTCATCACTCGCGTTAGCATTACTGATGTTCTCCCTCGTCGCCTTCTCATTTTCTTCTTGTTCCTCTGTTTGTTCAAGCTCTACTGCTGCTGCTGTTTTTGGTTGTTGCTGTTTTTGCTCCAAATTCTTCTTCGCGTTGTCCAACTTTGTTTGTTCTGCGAAGGACGATATTTCCGCTTTTGCCTCGAGAATTTCAGATTTCTTCACCAGTTTGCGCTTCTTTGCGATACCTTCGATGTTTTCTTTCTGCTGCGTCGGCGAATTGTTCTCCGTCGTCGTCGCCGTCGTCGTCTTTTGTTCTTCTTTTTGATTTCCTCCTTCTTCTCGAGCTTCGTCGTGTTCGCGCGCTTCGGCACAATCTATGGAGGACTGTGCCTTCCTCTTCTCGAAAAATCCCGACAAAGTCTTCTGTTTCTTCGCGGATGCGGGTGGAGTGGACGACATCTTTTCCGTCTCCTTTTTGTGAGTGCGCGTGTATCGCGTAAAGAGCTGGATGTGAAGTGAGGGAGAGATTCCCTTTTTTTTGAATTTTTTTGTGCTTTGCCATTATTGAGTCCTTGTGTCACTGAGACATTGACCAGAGATGCGATGTCCTGTCAGCTGCCTGTGACTTTGCGCCCTGTCTGCCCGATGATGCTCGCACAGCACACGTGCAATCAATTTTCGTACGCAAGAGGGGGGTAAAGAAAGAGTGTTGAATCCGATGATTCACTAATCACGCAAATAGCACAGAGCGAGTTTTACAACATTTTTTCAAAACTAAATACAACATTCTATTTTTTCCTTCCCGAACACTCGAACAAGGATACTTTTCTTTCAGCCTTCTTCACCAAACTCTTTCGTAAACCTCTCGTGTACTTCTAAGTCAGCAGCCGCCACTGTTGGTCTCGCCCTCAACAAAATCTTTTTGAAATCACCCAACGTTATGGGTGGAGGCATTACTCGATCCGCATATCCTAAGCTGGCAAGTTCATCTAGCGTTGAGGCCCAAGCGGAAGGATCTCCCGGAGAGCACGGTATGTAGTACTCCTTTGATTCGTCTTCTTCTTTGGTGACCGTTTTGAAGTGAGTTGCCTCTTGTGTCTTACGAACGGGCTCATAAAGCACATCTTTCACGACATGGTCTATGTCAGATCCAGAAAAGCCGGGTGTCTGCGCGCCCAAACTTTCAAAATCTTCACTCGTCAAATCGTGAGGAGTCTCCCCTACGTGGACTTTGAACATATGCGCTCGAGCCGCCGCTTCCGGGAGTGGTATGTAAATCCTTTTGTCAAAGCGTCTTCGCACAGCCTGATCCAACGAGTACGGCGTATTTGTTGCGGCTAAAACTAGAACTTTCCCGGCTGAATCAGAACCAACGCCTTGCATCTGCACGAGTATCTCCGTTTTAATGCGTCTGGACGCCTCAGACTCACCCGATTCTCCTCTAGCCCCGCAAAGCGCATCTATCTCGTCGATGAAAATGATGGAAGGAGCTTTTTCTCTTGCCATGGAGAACAAATTATTCACCAACTTCTCCGATTCACCCATCCATTTCGACACCAAGTCTGACGAGCTCACCGAAAAGAAAGTAGAATCTGCCTCCGTTGCAACTGCTTTTGCCAAGTACGACTTACCCGTTCCGGGTGGACCATACAATAAAAATCCGGACCAAGCCTTTCGCTTACCCGTAAAAAATTGAGGAAACTTTACTGGTAAGATGACAGCTTCTTTCAGAGCATCTTTGGCGAGATCTAATCCTGCTACGTCGGACCATTTTACGTTTGGTTTTTCTGTCACTATTGCGCCTCCCAGTTGTTGTTTCATTTTAAGCTGCTCCGTGCTATCTTCCTTTGATGAAGTACCACCCGCATTTGATGTGGAGGCCCCGTTTGAGCTCGGCCGAGCTTTAATAGCCTCAGGATTACCTGATTCCGTGGCTTGATCCGTTGCATTCTTCTGCTCTGCTACAATTTTATGCAACTCTTCGGCTCTTTCGAGATATTCGTTGAACTTTCCTTTGATGGTGTCTTGCATCCTTGGATTCTTTTCATACTTCAAGTAGCACTTGAAATGATCGAGTGACTGCATGTAGAGCGTAAAAGCGGTTTCATAATTTCCCGCTTTATCTTCTCTGACCGCTTCTTTTACTATGCTTATCGCCTTATCTCGAATCGCCGCACCTCCTTCCATCTTTGAATGACCAAAATCACGACGACACAAAGGCACTCTCACAAACACAAAAAAAACTCCTTCCGATTGAGGCTCTTCTCTCACTCCGCTCGCTTTGTGTGCGATTTTCTTTTTTCTCGCGTTGTTAGTCGCGGCGCGCTCTCGCTTCGAAGCTCACAGGAAACAACTCCTCTCCGTGTCTTTCACGTTCGTTCGTTCTCTTTGCGCGCGCGCGCGGCGTATATTTACAAAATGAAGCACGAGAGCACCCAGAGGAAGATTTCTTCTCCTTCTTTTCTTTTTTCTTTTTTGAAAAAAAAAAGCTCGTCGTCGTGCTCTCTTCTCTCTCTTCTTCGTCACTGACCTCTCGAGCACAAGCTGCGCTTCAGAATATATTATTACAATTTAAGTAGTAATTATGGCTTCGATTCTCCGCGCTTCGCGACGTCTTTTGGGTGTTAACAGTAATAGTCTTAGCTGCAACGGTCTTCCTGTATGTGAGAGTAGATTCTCGTTGGTTTTCGGAAGGGGAGGAGAACGCTCGATCGCGACGACGACAAAAACAAACGCAGGAATGGGGTCGCCAACAGGTACTGCGCCTCCTCCAACGGAGCCTTTAGAGGAAGAGCACGAACTGATCTGGGATGCGGGGGATAAGCACCCAGAAACAGCGTTGGATAATTTACCGGAAAAGATAGTTGGAAAATACGAAGCATTGGGTATGCTCGTCGGTGCTTTGTGCTTCATGGGTGGAGTGTACACTTTTGCCGGTTATTATGATAAAGCAGCGTCTCGCCCATTCGTCGAACGCGACATGGAGAAGAGGTTGAAGAAAGAGTTGGGCGGCCGATAAGGCGCGCGCCCAACAAACGATATGTGAGAAAAGTTGTAAAATAATACGGAACCAAAAAAGAATTCTTAGGAATCCAGCGCGGCGACTCTCCTGTTCTTACAGCCTACAGTATCTATTGCTATTGGGACTATTTGCCGACTTCGACGTCGATTAATTCTCTGTTTTTGACTTGCGCTTTGAAGTCGGCGTGCGCTTCGTCCCACACTTTCTTCGAATCGTAACTTTTGGCAGACGCCGAGCGATCTGGAAGCTTTAACATTTCTCCATGATCCTCCTCGTCTTTCAGACACTTCTGCCACCAATGGCGCATCAATTCCACGCACTTTTTCTGCGCATTTACACGAATAACACGATTATTCTCGTCGTAATCTGTAACTTCCCACGAGCCGTACGTTGGCCGTCGCGGGATCGGCGTGAAACTTTTGTCGGACTCGTTAAATTTCAAGCCGCCACCGGCGTTGTATTCCTCTTCTTCATCGTATTCTTCCACTTCTTCTCCAATCGGATGCTCCCATTCGCGGTCAAATATTGCCTCTTTGCGCAGTGCGATTTTCACAGAAGTTTCTGTAACATCTACGCAAACGTCTTTCGCCTTCGTGCCGAGAGGAACCAATACAGAAAGCGTGACGTCGCTTGAGGTTTGCGACCACATGTAATCGAGATCTCCCGCGCTATTTTGGTTCTCTTCGGTTCCTCGACTACTTTTCTTCCAGACAAATATACCGTTTCGGGTGAACTTTTCTTTCCTCCGAGCTATTGCTACTCGCCTTCTTTCTTCTTTTTCTTCTTCGGAAAAGAGAGAACTCGTTTCGTGTTTTTCTGTTTCTTTTTCTTCTTTCGACGGCGGTTCTCGGAACACAATCGTACCGGGTTGGTCACGCTCGAACTGTTTGCCTTGCTCGATCCATTGCATCTCACGGAACTCGCTTTCGCTCATCATCTTCTCCTCTTTTGAAAAATGATGATGGTTTTCCGCGTCGCGGGACAAAGTCGCAGATGAAGGAAAGTTAAAGTCGACGCTTTCGCCGCTTCCAATTGTCACTCTCGTCGGTTGGTTCAACTTCGTCACTTGCGGTTGCTGTGGGAAGTGCGGCACGTTTTTCTTCCCCTCAAAACCATTCATCGCATCTCTGTTTCCATCTCCGTCGCCATCGCTATCGTCATCATCGTCTCCGTAGTCGAGTTTATCCCACTTCGAGTAATCAACCATGCTGTGCTATATCGTACACGTGTGGTTTTTTACTATCGCGCGCGGTGGCGCAAATTCGTAGACGAAAAAAAAAATAAAAAAAATATCCGCTTGCAAAACGCAACAACAAAAAAAATTACGCGCGCGCGTAAACAAACAGTATACGAGGAGAGTTTTGATGTTTTGATGTAAAAGAGCGAGAGAGAGAGAGAGAGTTGGACGCGTAGCAGAACTGGAAATCGCCGAGAAAGGCGCATCCTCGGGGGAGGGGGCGAAAAGATCTTCTCCTTTGTGTGCTTTTAATAATGAGTAAGAAACAACAAATGGCGAGGGGTGAAAAAAGAGCGTCGGCGGACGAAGAAGAAAGAAAGAAGAAGACGAAGAAGAAGACGGAAAAGCGTCGTAAACTTTTGGAGCATTTGAGTATAAAAGCTACAACTACTACTCCGTCGAAATCTTCTTCGCATCCTTTCGATGTGGACGCGAGCGACCACTGCGAGACTCCTTTCCAAGCGTACAAAGATATCGAACCCTTTCTGTTTCGAATCGCTCTGAGTTTAAAGAAGACGAAGGCTAATTTGAGAATATACGACCCGTATTTCTGCGAAGGTTCAGCGAAGGAACATTTGAAGCGACTCGGTTTTGAAAGTGTACACAACGTCAATGAAGATTTTTACGATAATATAAAGAAAAATTCAATTCCAGACTACGACGTGTTGCTTACAAATCCTCCGTATTCGTCTGACCACTTCAAGCGAATATTGAACTTCTGTGGGACGAGCGAGAAACCTTTCTTTCTTCTTCTCCCAAACTTTGTCTGCCGTAAGACATACTACGCGAACGAAATAACAAATCGAAAGAAAGAGCCGTTGTTCTTAATTCCGGACGAGCTGAAACCTTATCGCTATTGGGCACCAGGAAGGAAAGGATTTGAAGAACGGGCAAAAGGAACAACACCTTTCATAACTTTTTGGTATCTCGAGTTCGGCAGTGCGATTGATAAAAACGAAATTCGTAGCTGGTGGCTCAAGAAGTACTCGCCTCATTCGAGATGTGAACTTCCCGCGCCAGAAGAAAGTCTGCCGCAACAGCAACGTTTGCAAAAACGCAGCAACCCAAACAAAAGAAGACGAGAGAAAGCGCAGAATAAAAATAGAGGGAAGGAGCAGAGAGAAAAAATAAGCGGCAGCATCTATTACGATCCAAACGTTGCCCTGGAAAAAAAGAGGAAGAGACTAGAAGCGAAAGAGAAAGGTCCGAAGAGTAGCGCGAGACAGGAGTAAAATCGTTTAGATATGTTCCAAGTGCCCGTTTGTATTCATCCAGAAGTAGCAGTGTGCGAGCTTTTTCCTTTTATTCTTTTTTTTTATTCGAATATAATACTTCGTGTGCCTCATTCCTTTTGTGTGTACTACCCGACTGTTTCTCTCTTTCATCATATGAGTACGAGCGACGACGACACAACTGCCGACTGTTTCGACTAAAGACTACAGATTCTCTATTTATCGTTCGCAGATCTTCTACTCTTCCCCGCATGAAGCGTCTCCTCGCGCGACGTCTTCTTCGGGCGGCACTCTCCTCGACGCCACAAGAGCGGCAACGCCATCTGACGATAGGCAATAACCACATCAACGTTTTTGCACCTTCGCGACGATCAAAGAGGGCGGGGATCCCACCCTCATCCGCTGCGTCCTTCTTTACAGACGACGGTAAGAGGAACTCGCTGGCGCCAGAGGAGACGACGACGACGACGACGACGACGACGATGAAGCAGCCACAATCAAAGCACCAGCAATACGATAACCACCTTCTCGCGAAGAAGACAAGCGCCGAAGCGTCCGCAGATAGGACCAGATACGACGAAGAAGAGGATGAGGATGGAGAGGAAGAGGAGGACGAGATGGAGGACGAGGAAGAAGAAGAGGAGGAGGAAGATGAGAAAATAATCAAGGAGGGGTTGAGGGAGGCAAAAGTCTTAACGCAAGAAGAAAATCGGTTCATAGACGTGGACAATGTGAGAACAAAATCGAGTGACGACCCGTATCGCGTAGAGCATTTATATTATACGCTCGAACGATTACAGTACCAGTTTCCATTGCACTTTCGACACCCTGTTTCAAAACATTGGGAACTCGTCGACAAAACGTTCAAAGTCACCGAGGAATATTCAAAGTTGAGACCGCCGAGAAGAAAGCACGGTTGGTTGAATTCAGTTTCTATCCTCTCGAGATTAGCACTTCACGAAAACGGATACAGAAACCACATCATTTTCGACGAACCACCATGGGGAGCAGAGAAACAAAGTCATTTCCAGACAAAGGTAAAATTTAAAGTCTGCGCCGCCCACGCTGTGACGTACATTCTGTGTTTTTTTTTGTGCCCGGCTATTTTCTTCGAAACAGAAATATTGTTGCGTCCAGAAGGCGTGGATGGATTCCCTCAAATGCAAAATTTGGCAAAGGTTTTAAACGAAACGTTCCCTTCAGTCTTTCAGAATGGACTCACCGAGTTTTTCGCCGGAGTAGCCGCAGTTCCAACCTATGCGTTTCGTAAACAGACGGAAAAAGTATATCTTACTTTTGCGAGTTTTTCTGCATCTTTCCGCAACGCGGATGCGATGAAACGTATCTTACAAACGAAACTGTAAAACAGGTAGATAGAAAATAGATAGTAGTTAATTAATAGATAGATACCGCGAAATATTACATTTTTGTTCACGCGACATTTTGCTCTTGCTTTTTCCCATTGATCTCCCACTCTGATCCATCTGAACTTTTTCCACCGGCACCATACGGAACAAAAGCAGGTCTCCCCTCCAAGCCAAGTTCTTTGAACAAGGCAGAATCTTCGTTGTCGTCGTTATTCGGGGTCGTAAGTAATTTATCTCCGGTAAAAACAGAGTTGGCTCCAGCCAAAAAGCACATAGCCTGAGTCTCGTCAGACATGTTAATTCTCCCAGCTGATAATCGGACGACAGTTCTTGGCATTAAAATGCGAGCAACTGCAATTGCTCGAACCATCTCCAAACCCGATGGAGAAGATAGATTTTCGAAAGGCGTTCCTTTGACTGGGACCAGAGCGTTGATGGGAACGGACTCTGGATGTTCCGGTAAACTTGCTAAAACGTGCATCAACGACGCTCTATCAGCCTCTTCTTCCCCTAAACCAAGAATTCCGCCGCAGCATACAGATATACCGGCGTCGCGGACTGCAGCTATGGTATTCAGTCGATCTTCGTATTTGCGCGAAGACGTGACTTTTGGATAATACTCAGGGGATGTGTCTAAGTTATGATTGTACGCAGTCAATCCAGCTTCTCTTAATTTCACAGCCTGATTCGGCGTGAGCATACCTAAAGTTGCACATACTTCCATTCCTAAATCCTTTACCTGTTTAGTCATGGTAAGCACGCGTTCAAATTGACCTTCACCTACTTGGGACGGTCCCCGCCAAGCCGTACCCATACAGAACCTCGTCGAGCCCGCAGCCTTTGCCCGTTTTGCAGCCTCATACACGTCATCAATTTGCATCAATTTCTCTGCTTTAAGTTCTGTTTCTTTCTTCCAAGATGAAGATTGCGCGCAATAGTTGCATGTTTCTGGACATCCTCCAGTTTTAATAGAAAGCAACGTGCACTGTTGCACTTGTTTGGGGTCGTGGTGCATCCGATGGACAGTCGCCGCATCGAACACGAGCTCTAATAAAGGTCGGCTGTACATTTCTCTAATTTCTTCTTTCGTCCAATCGTTACGCACTTCTCCGAGAACTCGCTTTTGATTCGATGCGGCTGGCTCCGCCACCTGAGAAGACGTCGAGAAGTTCGCTCCGCTCGTGCTGCTGATTACTTTTTTATCGCGTTGTTGTAACGATAAAATAAGAGCGGAGGAAGAGGAGGGGTAGAATCTAGCCAACGCCTCCCGTGGCGAGGACGACGAAGACAGACCAAACGTGCGCAAGAAGGTTCCATTCGATGCGTGTTTGAGACCAACGTAAGCAGCAATATCAGAGCCGAGCGCGTTAAGTTTACGCCTCGCGAGGTGCCGACCAAACATAATTCCTTCCTCTCGTTTTCTTTTCTCTCGCCCGCTGGCTTCCTTTCCTCGTCGGATTTTTGGCGTTTTTTTTTTTTGACAGAGGGCCG